>JGI12048J13642_10644956_pt1 | contig 20871 bp, 17 predicted proteins | sample ElkSlonscriptome_16_FD_13642 | JGI IMG/M metagenome (IMG submission 13642)
AGCCCGAACAATATCGCGTCCCAGATCATCGACAGGGTGGGCTGCAGCAACAGCAGCAAGCCGACCAGGGAGGCCGGCAGGCCAGGCATGCCGCGAGTGATCGCCAGCCAGCCGAGCACCTGGCAGACAATGCCGAGCGCGACCAGCGCCAGTAGTGACTGAGTATCGGCAATGGCGAAGCCGTGGCCCTCGGCAATATTGATCGCGCCCAGCATCAGCCCGGTCAGGATCGTGACCTGCGCCAGCCGCGCCTCGACCCGGGTATGCGGCTGCCGGATCTGCAGCCCCCTGAGGCTCAGGATGTAGCCGGAATAAGCCAGCGCGGTCAGCAGGCCGAGGATCACGCCGGCGCGATATTCGGTCGGCAGATCGCTCCATTCCTGGCCGAACAGCAGCCACAGTCCGCCGGCGGCCAGCGCGATCGCAGCGGCGAATCCAACCCCTACGCGCTCGCGAAACCAGAACACGCCGATTGCGGCCAGAACAAACACCTGGAAATTGGCGAGCAACGTCGATAACCCGGGCCCGATGTAGAGGATGGATCGGTGCCAGAACCACATGTCGGCGGTGAAGAAAGCTGCGATCAGGACCGATCCCAGCCAGCCACTGGCAAAACCCCGGTGCAGCCGGGGCTGGACGGCGATTAGAAACAACAGGCCAATGGAACCGAACAGCATTCGGTAAAAACCCGACGTGGTCGGCGCCACGTCCGCCAGGCGCACGAAAACCGCGGCGAAGCTGATCATCACAGCGCCGGCCGTAACCAGTGCGATGGCGCCGGAATGGGGCCTGGAAATTGTCATGGCCGCGATTATGGCTCAACGCCGCTGTCATGGCGCGCGAAGGATTCGCGCGATCGCGTTCTGATTGGCTCAGCCGCGCAGGCTGTATTTCATTCCCACTGCTGAATGTCCAGACCGCTCGGGGCGTCCTGGGTGCCGTGGTCCCGCGTCATGCGGATGCCGAGACTCAGGTTGTTGCGTGAATCGGCATTGGCCAGCGCCTCCTTTTCGGAAATCCTGCCTTCTTCGTAAAGCTTGAGAAGCGCCTGATCGAAGGTCTGCATGCCGTCCTGAGCGCCGTCCTTCATGGCATCCTTCAGTCCGTCCAGGTCGCGTTTTTCAATCAGATCGGCCACATATGGCGTGCGCACCAGGACTTCGACCGCAGGCACCCGCCCACCCTCGACGGTAGGCACGAGCCGCTGGCTGACAATGGCGCTGAGGTGCTCGGACAGGTCGACGAACAGCTGGTGGTGCGCCGAGTCCGGAAAGAAGTTGATGATGCGGTCCATGGTCTGACTGGCGTTGTTGGAATGCAGCGTGGAAAGGCACAGGTGCCCGGTGTCTGCATACGAGATTGCGTGTTTCATTGTCTCGGCGTCGCGAATCTCGCCGATCAGGATCACATCGGGCGCCTCGCGCATCGCATTCTTCAGCGCATTGTGGTAACTCAGCGTGTCCAGCCCGAGTTCCCGCTGGTCAACAATGGACTTTTTGTGTTTATGCAAAAACTCGATGGGTTCCTCGATCGTGAGGATGTGTCCGGTCTCGCGCTGGTTGCGGTAGTCGATCATCGACGCCAGCGTGGTGGATTTGCCGGAGCCGGTCGCGCCGACCACCAGCACCAGACCCCGGGGCTCCATGATCAGTTTCTTGAGAATCGGCGGAAGATTGAGATCCTCCAGCGAGGGAATGGAGGCCTTGATATGGCGGATCACCATGGCTACCGATCCGCGCTGGCGGAAAACATTCACTCGGAATCTTCCCAGTTTCCTGAGTGCAATCGCGAGGTTCAATTCGAGCTCGCTTTCGAATTCCGAGATCTGCTTGTCGTTCAGAATCGAATAAGCGAGTTCCCGGACCTGGTTGACCTCCAGTGGCGTCTCGCCCAGCCTCCGGGTCTTGCCGTCGATCTTGATGCCCGCCGGCGCCCCCGCGCTCAGAAATAGGTCGGACGCATTGTGCTTGACCATGGCGTTCAGAAATGCTTCGATTTCCATGGCATATTTCCCCTTGTAGAATCGAAATGCTACTTCAACACAGCCGGCCCGTCTCAGAGTTGATCCGGATCATTATTTTTTTCGTGTGGGGTCAGCCTTGACGAAGCCCTCGACCCTATTTTCTGCCGCCTCGCGCGGGTAGCGCGGGTTGATTCGCACGATGGGTACAATCTTGCCGGACGTCTTCTGCGCCGATGCCGAAGCCCCGCCGGCGTCGGCTCGGGTTGGCGGGGCGACCAGCGCCGCGGCGAATGTCAGGAGTGCAAGCAGCGCCAGCCCGGCGAACAGTCGCGTGCGTGAGCCTTGGTGGGTATTTAGCATGTTGAGTCTCCTTTGATTTCCGCTGTCGGCGACTACAACGCCTCGGAGGCGAAGTCGGCCAGCCGCGAACGCTCGCCGCGTTTGAGCGTGACGTGCCCGGAGTGCATCCAGTGCTTGAAGCGGTCGACGGCGAAAGTCAGGCCCGAGGTGGTCTCGGTGAGGTAGGGCGTGTCGATCTGCTCGATGTTGCCCAGACAGACGATCTTGGTGCCCGGGCCGGCTCGGGTAATCAATGTTTTCATCTGCTTGGGCGTGATGTTCTGTGCTTCGTCGATGATCAGGTAGCGATTCAGGAAGGTGCGTCCGCGCATGAAGTTGAGCGCCCGGATCTTGATTCGCGAGGTCAGCAGATCGTTGGTCACGGCGCGACCCCATTCACCGCCGTGCTCGTCGGATTCGGTCAGCACCTCGAGGTTGTCGGTCAGCGCGCCCATCCAGGGTGTCATCTTTTCTTCCTCGGTGCCGGGCAGGTAGCCGATCTCGTCGCCAACCGAGACCGTGGCCCGGGTCATGATGATCTCGCGGTAGATCTGCTCGTCGAGCGTCTGGGCCAGGCCGGCGGCCAGCGTCAGCAGGGTCTTGCCAGTGCCCGCGGTGCCAAGCAACGTGACGAAATCGATCTCCGGATCCATCAGCAGATTCAGAGCGAAATTCTGTTCCGGATTGCGCGCGTTGATGCCCCAGACGCTACGGGGGCCATGCCGGAAGTCCTCGGAAACCTGCAGCACGAAGTGCCTGTCGGTGACCTGGCGCACCAGCGCTTCCATGCCGTTTTCTCCGCTGAGCGTCAGGCACTGGTTCGGGTGCCAGTCGTCGCCTTCAAGCCGGTTGATCCGGTAATAGGTGCGGCCGGCACGGGTCCAGGAGTCGTCGATGTCGTACCGATCCCAGAATTCGTTGGTCAGCGTGGTCAGCCCGCTGTAGAGCAGGCTCATGTCGTCCAGCGCGCGGTCGTTGTGATAGTCCTCGGCCGGAATGCCGTGGATTGCTGCCTTGATCCTCAGGTTGATGTCCTTGGACACCAGCACGATCTCTCGCTCCGGCTGTTCGGCCTTGAGCTTGATCGCCGCGTGCAGAATCTCGTTGTCGGCTTTCGCCCGGAGCAATGCAGGGTGTTCGTCGTGATCGGCCTGTTCAGTCTGAAAATACAACCGGCCCGAGCCGATCCGAATATCCAGGCCATCGGGCATTCGAAGTTCCAGGCCGGCCTCGAAATCGTGCCCGCCGTTCATCATCTGGCCGAGGAAACGACTGACCTGGCGGACGTTTCTGGCCACCTCGGTCATCCCTTTCTTGGCCGCGTCGAGCTCTTCCAGAACCACCATGGGCAGGAAAATGTCGTGTTCTTCGAATCGGAACAGAGACGTCGGGTCGTGCATCAGCACGTTCGTATCGAGCAGATAAAGGCGAGTGCCTTCGCTCATGGCACGCTCCAGGTTGGCGTGGACGTGATTGCGATCAGCTTAGCCCGGTTGATTCATGCCCCGGGGGCGTCGCAGCAGGTGGGGTCATGAATGATTCGGATTCAGCTCGCGCGCGGCTTCCAGCACTTCCTCGACGTGGCCGGGCACTTTAACCTTGCGCCATTCGCGGGCGATTCTGCCATCGGAATCAATCAGGAAGGTACTCCGCTCTATGCCCATCACCTTCTTGCCGTACATGTTCTTTTCCTTGATCACGTCGAATTCGCGACACAGCACCTCGTCGGCGTCGGAAATCAGTTCGAAGGGGAATGCCTGCTTGGTCTTGAAATTCTCGTGCGTTTTGAGGCTGTCGCGCGAAACGCCGACGATGGCGCACCCCAGGGCCTTGAATTCGCTGTAAAGGTCGCGAAAAGCCTGGCCTTCCTTGGTGCACCCAGGCGTGTTGTCGCGCGGATAGAAATAAAGCACCAGCGGCTTGCCGCGAAAAGACTGGACAGAGAGTTCCTCACCGCCGGTAGCCGGGAGGGAAGGGGATTTGATTGGAGAATTGGCTTGAGTCATGAATTCCAGTAAAAATTATTGTCGGATCATAAGCTTGCTATACTTGGGAGCTGAACGCGATCGCGTGTTTCATGCTTTTGAGAATACTTGTCAGTAGTCACCAGCGCAAGTAGTATGCCGTGCCGATGAAAAAAATGAATGACAAATTCAGGTCAACCGCGCTCGTGCATTTCTCGACTGGAATGATCCATACAGTGCAGATGGGTCGATGAAGCCGCGCGTCGCTGGATCCATTGCAGCCCTGGTGACGCCGTTCGATGCCGGCGGTGAGCGTATCGATCATGTCGCGTGGCAGCGGCTGGTCGAATGGCATGCCGAGTCTGGAACAAACGGTCTGGTGGTCGCCGGAACCACCGGGGAATCGGCGACCCTCGATGCGGACGAGCGCGACTGGTTGCTTGAATCCGCGATCGAGACAGTCGCCGGTCGTTGCATGATATTGGCCGGTACCGGTGCGTCCTCGACCACGGTTGCGGTCGCTCAGAGTCGCCGTGCCGAAGTTCTGGGTGCGGACGTGGTGCTCGTCGTCGCGCCGTACTATAATCGGCCCCCACAGCGCGGATTGATTGCGCATTTCCGCGCCATTGCAGACGCGGTTGATGTCCCTGTGGTGCTTTACAACGTGCCGTCGCGAACGGCAACCGACATTGCACCGGATACCGCTTTGGCGCTGGCCAAGCACGACAATATCGTTGCGATCAAGGAAGCGGTCGCCGACATGGAACGAGTACAGCGTTACGCGGATTCCGGCCTTGACGTTCTCAGCGGCGATGATTCGACTGCCCTGGACGCGATGCGACATGGTGCCAGCGGCGTGATTTCAGTTGCCGCCAATATTGCTCCGGCCGAGATTTCGCGTATGTGCAGATTGGCCGGTGAAGGCGATTTTGCCGCCGCCGAAAAAATCGACGCACGCTTGAAACCGCTGTATCGGTTTCTCGGCACCGAATCGAATCCGATACCGGCCAAGTGGATGCTTGCGACCGGCGGCCGAATCGGTCCCGCGCTGCGCTTGCCGCTGGTCGAACTGGACAGATCGCATCACGCGGGCGGGCGTCGCCTGATAGAGTCGCTGGAGGCCGAGTGAGCATCTCACACGAAAAAGGGTTTGAATCAGCTTTGACCAAGATCCGATTGCATCTGAAAATCGTCCTGACGCTGTTGCTCGCCGGAATCATTACCGGTTGCGGGTTCAACAAGAACGAGGAGCCGATTTACGCGGCCAGCGAAGAGGTTCCGCCGCTTAGAGTCCCTGAGGGGCTCAGCACGCCCGAGACTCGCGCCACTTTCGAAATTCCCGGTTACTCACTGCCGGAGCTTGCAGCGCGCGGCGACGAGACGCGGCCGCCGCGAGTGCTGACTTCTGCGGAAGCTGAAAAAGCCCGATCAAGAATCCGGTTTGGCCCCACAGGCCTTTATCTCGAGGTGGACGATCAGGCTGCCAGCGTCTGGCGCCGTCTGGGCTTTGCCCTCAACCGTGGCGAAATGGCGATCGGGCGGGTGCTCGACGACCAGCGCCGCTATCGTGTTCAATTCCAGCACGATCCCATCCTGATCTCGGATCGCGGCTGGTTCAGCAAGGTTTTCCTGTTCTGGAAGTCGCCGGAATACATGAATTTCAGCGGAACGTACCTGTTCGAAGTTCAGCGCGAAACCAGCGACACCACCCGGGTCGCCATTCTCGACGAGAACGGCAACGTTCTGGCAATGGAACGGGCTGAGTTTGTACTTGCCCGCCTGCAAGAACGCCTGGGTTGATACGCCTTCGCAGAGCTACTGCGCGTGCGCCTGACGGCGTCCGGCGGTGCTCGCATTCCTCATGGACCGATATGTACATTACGGATGCTGCGCTCCGGCGGCCACCGTCAGCTATCCGCTCGCTACGCTCTGCGAAGGCGTATCCCGGGTTCGGATAGGAAAATTTAGCGCCCGGCGGTGCTCGGAGAGAAGTTCTTTCTTGGTCTTTTCGTCGTTTGGTCGTTTTGTTGGTGCCCGAGCCCGGCTTGATGGATCGTCGGCATTTCGGACGACGAAACGACGAAACGACCGTCAGCGCTCCAGCAGTTTGAGCTTGTCGGGTTTGTCTTCCCATTCCTCTGCGTCCGGCGGTGCGTCCTTGCGTTCGGTGATCACCGGCCACTCGAGCGAAAGTTCGGCGTTGAGTTCGAGGAAATTCTGCTGATCGGCGGGGAGGTCGTCCTCGGGGTAGATGGCCTGCACCGGGCATTCCGGCTCGCAAAGCGTACAGTCGATGCATTCTTCCGGGTCGATCACCAGGAAATTCGGCCCCTCGTGGAAGCAATCGACTGGGCATACCTCGACACAATCGGTGTATTTGCACTTGATGCAGTTTTCAACAACAACGAACGTCATATCGCTTGGTCCTGATTGATTTGCGGATCGATTTTCGGACAGCCACGAGCGCGCGGACGGACGCGGGGCTGGTGGTAAACTATTGTCCTTTCGGCACGGGCCTGTTCCGCGCCCGCCTTGGTAACCGACGGGTTACCGCCCGAAACCGTAATTATATAAGAACCGCTTGAACAACTCATTCCAGGAAATTCCGCTCAGCGAGCACAAGGTCGCCCGAGACCGCATCAGCCCCAATGCGCTGAAAGTCACCGATCGGCTTCAGCGCGCCGGCTTCAAGGCGTATGTGGTCGGCGGTGCCCCGCGCGATCTGCTGCTGGGCTTCGCGCCCAAGGATTACGACGTTGGCACAGACGCGACGCCCGAACAGGTGCGCGAACTGTTCAGGAATGCCCGGCTGATCGGGCGTCGATTCCGCCTGGCGCACGTGCGCTTCGGACGCGAGATCATCGAGGTTGCAACCTTTCGAGGCACCGGCGATACCGGGGAACGCAGCGTCGAAGATGGTGGGCGGGTGCTGCGCGACAACGTCTTCGGCAGCGAGGCTGAAGACGCGATTCGGCGCGATTTCACGATCAACGCGCTGATGTACGATCCCAGCAATGAGACCATTCGTGACTACACCGAGGGCTACGCGGACGTGGCCCGGCGAAAGTTGCGGCTGATCGGAGATCCCGAACTGCGCTACCGCGAGGATCCGGTCAGGATGCTTCGTGCGATCCGGTTCAAATCCAAGCTCGGCCTTGAAATCGACGGTGACAGCGATGCGCCGATTACCCCGATGGCGCCGCTGCTGGCCGACATTCCGCCGGCTCGCTTGCTCGACGAGCTGCTGAAGATGCTGCTGGGTGGCGGGGCCTGGGATGGATTCCGGACCCTGGTTGAATACCGCCTCTGGCACGAACTTTTCCCCGGCCTGCTTGAATCTCCGGAAAAACCGCCGACGCTCGTCGAACAGGCATTTCAGAATACCGACCAGCGGGTTGCCGAAGACAAGCCGGTCACGCCGGGATTCCTGTTCGCAGCGCTGTTCTGGCCGCGCGCGCGCGACGAGGCCAGGCGGCGCGAGGAAAACGGTCAGCCGCCGGTGGAGGCGTTGGCCGCGGCTGGCGAGAAGGTGTTTTCGAAATACACGAGCCGGGTTTCCGTTCACCGCCGTTTCTCGACGATGGCCAAGGAAATCTGGATGTTTCAGCCGCGATTCGAAAAGCGCCGCGGCAAGCGAGCGATGCGGCTGCTGGAAGAGCGCCGTTTTCGCGCGGCGTACGATTTCCTGTTGCTGCGCGCCGACGAGGATCCTGCTTCCGTCGAGCTTGCGAAATGGTGGACAAGGGTGCAGGCCGTCGATGCCGAGACCCGTAATGAAATGATTTTCGGTCGCCGGAAGAAACAGCAACCGAAGACTCGTCAAGACCCATGACCCGCGTATTCGTCGGTCTCGGTAGCAACCAGGGTGATTCCCACCGATTGATGGATCAGGCGCTGGCGGCGCTCGCCGAGCTGCCGCGCAGTAGCCTGGTTAGCTGTTCGCCACGTTATTGGACGGCTCCGGTCGGTGACGCTTCTCAACCGGACTTTCTCAATGCCGTGGCCGAACTGGACACGACGCTCGAACCGCTCGATCTGTTTGCCCGGATGCAGCAGATCGAGGACACGCTTGGACGCGTACGAAATCCCGATCGGCGATGGGGGCCCAGAACAATGGACCTTGACCTGCTCTTGTTCGGGCAGTCCGTGATTCGGCAACCCGACCTCGTTGTGCCGCATCCTCGCCTGGCTTCCCGTGTGTTCGTCCTCAAACCGCTGGCCGATCTCGCGCCGGGACTGGAAATTCCTGGTCTGGCACGGGTTTCCGAACTGCTGGCCGAACTGAATGCGGACGGTGCTCGTCGCGCAGAACAAGACGCGTCGGAAACGGGAGCCTGAGAATGGTCGATCGACCCAAGGTCACGCTTGCGAGCCTGGCGGAAATGAAGGAGGCTGGCTCTCGAATCACGATGCTGACGGCCTACGACGCCAGCATGGCCGAGGTCTTCGACGGTGCCGGCATCGACTGCATCCTGGTTGGCGATTCGCTGGGCAATGTGATTCAGGGGCGCGATTCGACGATTTCTGTCACCGTCGATCATATGGTCTATCACGTCGAATGCGTTAGGCGTGGGACGCAGCGGGCAATGTTGATCGGCGACATGCCTTTCCTGAGCTATTCCAGCGAATCTGCTGCAATCGAAACTTCGCGGGCGCTGATGCAGGCCGGCGCCGAGATCGTCAAGCTCGAAGGTGGCGCGCCGGTGATCGAGATCGTTCGCCGTCTTACGGAACTCGGCATCCCGGTATGCGGGCATCTTGGTCTGACGCCGCAGTCCGTCCACCAGCTTTCAGGCTATCGTGTTCAGGCCAGGGCGCCCGAGGCGCGTGAGCGGCTGCTCGAGGAGGCCGGCGCCCTGCAAGAGGCCGGCTGCGCGATGCTGGTGCTGGAGTGCATCCCGCGCCGGCTGGCCGCGGAAGTGGCGGCAAATCTAAGGATTCCGGTCGTGGGAATCGGCGCCGGCGCCGGTGTCGATGGCCAGGTGCTGGTGGGCTACGATGCGCTCGGCATCGGTGTCGGTCGCAAACCGAGGTTTGTCCGTGATTTTCTGGCGGGTGCAGGCTCGGTGGAAGCGGCCGTACGTGACTTCATCGATGCGGTGCGCGACGGTCGTTTTCCGTCGGCTGAAGAATCCTATGCCGACCCGGACTGAGTCGCTGACGCTGCTCGAGAGCTGCCAGGCGCTGGCGCGCTGGCGCGACAGCCAGCGCCGACCGATACATCTGGTTCCGACCATGGGTAACCTGCACGCGGGCCACCTGGCACTGATCGAGCACGCGGCGCGCGACGGGGTGGTCATCGCGAGCATCTTTGTCAATCCGACGCAGTTCGGGCCTGGAGAAGACTTCGAGCGTTACCCGCGCACGCTTGCCGACGACCTCGAAGCGCTGGCCCGGGCAGGCTGCGACGCGGTCTGGGCACCCGACCCGGAGACGGTGTATCCGTTGTCGGAGTGCCACCGCTTCTCCGTCCGGCCACCCGCGGCGCTCGCCGATTGCCTTTGCGGCGCCTATAGACCTGGGCATTTTGATGGCGTCTGCAATGTCGTCATGCGGCTTTTCTGGCAGATTCGCCCGCAGCGGGCTGTCTTCGGGGAAAAGGACTACCAGCAGCTGACGATTCTCCGGAAAATGGTCGAAGATTTTTCGCTGCCTTTGAAAGTTGATGCCGTCTCCACCGTGCGCGAACCGGACGGACTGGCGATGAGTTCACGTAACCGCTATCTGACGTCAGCCGAAAGAGCGCTTGCTGGCCGGCTGTACGAGACTCTGCAAGAGCTCTCCGAGATTGCCCAAGGCCGGGATCCGGGAACTTTCGACGAAATTCGCTTGTCTGGAATACGGCGCCTTGCAGCGCTTGGATTTCGACCCGAATATGTCGAGTTCCGTGATGCCGAAACGCTGGGCCCGGCGATTGGATTGAACGACCGCATTTTTGCGTCTGCATATCTTGGACGGGCCAGATTGATCGATAATGTTGCGGTAACGAGACAATCTTGTCTCTGATTTGCAAATCAGGCTTGGAAAGTCCGATATTTTGTGGTATAGTTACCACGAACCTTGGTACTCCAGCAACGGCAATCAAGGTGTCAGGGCGCGATTTGAGGTACATCACTCCGACACGCTGCCTCTCCCCGTAACTGGGGAGAGGCTTTTTTTTGTGGCGTGTTACTTGCGATCTGATTGGGATACTCCGATGAATCTGAACATGCTCAAAGCCAAGATCCACCGAGCAACCGTCACCCACGCGGAGCTCGACTATGAGGGATCTTGTGCCATTGATGAAAATCTCCTCGAAACCTCTGGAATTCTCGAGTACGAACAGATACATATCTACAATATCGCCAACGGTGAGCGGTTTGTAACGTATGCGATTCGCGGAGAAGCTGGCTCGGGAATCATCAGCGTCAACGGTGCCGCTGCGCACAAGGCGTCGCCGGGAGATCTGCTGATCATCTGCGCATACGGCGTGCTGGACGCAACCGAGGCAGCAGCCCATCGGCCGCAGCTGGTTTACCCGGATGAAAACAACCGCGTGGCACGTGTGGCCGGCGAGATTCCCGCCCAGGCGGCCTGAGCAACTTGAGCGTGTTGCAAAAAAACAACACACCTGATATTTGCGACCTGCTGCGCGACGAACCCTGTCGCACCACCGAGATGGTTCGATCGTCGGAACACTGGCGGTTCGATGCCAGTAGAGTGCCGCTGACGCTGGCTCAGTGGCGGGCGTTTTTCAGCGCTTCCGCAATCAACAAGCTTCGGGACTCTGTTTCAGCTCTTTTTTCCGGTGCCATCGTTAATCCGTCTGAAAATCAGCCGGCGCTGCACATGGCGCTTCGCGCAGCACGGCCCGGCGACATGGTCAAGGCGTCGGATGCAGCGGTGATCGAGAACTCGCGCCGCCGGCTTCTGGAACTATCGGGCCGTCTCCACCGGGGCGAGACGCCGATTCGTACAATCCTGCACGCGGGGATCGGCGGCTCGGACCTCGGGCCGAGGCTTGTTGCCGATGCGCTGGACCCCGGCGACAGTGCGGTCGACGTCGAATGGCTGGCGACGCTGGACGGCCGAAGAATCAGCCGGTTGCTGGATCGTCTTGACCCGGAAACGACGGCACTTGTGGTGGCCTCCAAGAGCTTTTCGACCAGCGAAACACTGAGCCAGGCCGCTCTGGTCCGGGATTGGCTGGGAACTTCGGGTGCCGAACGAATCTGGGCGGCAACCGCCAATGCCGAACGTGCCGTGGCGTTCGGTATCTCTGAATCGAATGTGCTGACTTTCCCGGGTTGGACCGGGGGGCGTTTTTCTCTTTGGTCCAGCGTCGGACTGAGCGCGGCGGCATTGGTCGGTCCGAGTCAGTGGCAGCGACTGCTGGCCGGAGCGGAGCAGACCGACAGGAATTTGACAAGCAACCTCCAGGACTCGGCGGCCTACGCTCTCGCGTGCGTGCTGGACCGGCTTGTGCGCGGATGTGGCTTCAGTACGCTGGGCGTGGTCAGCTATGATCCGACCCTTCGACTCCTGGCCGATTATCTTCAGCAGTTGGTCATGGAAAGCCTGGGCAAGTCAGTGGATCTGAGAGGCTCAGCGATAAAGGCGCATACGTCACCGCTGCTGTTCGGCGGCGCCGGTACCGACCTGCAACATTCAGTTTTTCAGGCCTTGCACCAGGGGACGAGACGGCATCCGATGCTGCTGTTGGGCAGTGTGCAAGGCAGCGAGGGTCCGTCCCATTGGCGGCGCGACCAGCTATCGCATCTTCTTGGACAGGCGAGCGCGCTGATCAATGGAAAACCGGCCGACGATCGCTCACGAGCCCTGCCGGGCAATAATCCTGTCCTGCTGATGCTGGCCGGTAGGATCGATGCGGAAACGGTCGGGGAACTGCTGGCCAGTTTCGAGCATGCGGTCTATCTCCTCAGCGTGATCTGGGAGATCAACGCCTTCGATCAATGGGGGGTGGAGGAAGGCAAGCGCCTGGCCGTCGAGTTTCGTGCGGCACTGGACGGCGACGGTCAGTGCCCCGATGCGTCACTCGAACAGACCATCGCCTGGGCAAGGGCGTTGATCGGAGATTGACCCTCCAAACGGGATCTGAGGTCTCTGAATACTTGTGCATGTTTCAGTAACACTGGACGGAGCGCCGATTGCCCACCAAGCCGGCCGGAAAAGGCAGAGATCGTGTGGGGCCTTTCTCATGACAATGTGCCATAACAAGCGGAGAAACGGTAGCCATAGCTACGGCCGAGGGTCCAAAAGCGCGAGATGCGACTTTTAGGGCACTTGTCATGACAATCGTCATGGCAATCGTCATGGCAAGCGGTCTCGCTCATTTGGCACAATCAAACCGCCCTCGCCAAGGCCAAAGCCGAAGCCTCCTCCGAAGACACCGTGCCGCCCGTGGAGAGTTGTTCAGGGGTTCCCTGATGCCCCGATCATTGTGAAGTGGTGATGAAAGCCGGTCCCGATTGCGCTGAGAATCGCGTTAAGATATAGATCCTACCGGGGCGTGAGCCTCGGTCATCGTGTCACCTGCAACACAAGGCGTTCGCGCGAAAGCGATAGATGGCGTTCAAATAATCGCATCTTTCGTCTAAAGGCGCGAGACGCAAATCGTTCATGAAGAACCGGAATTCAAATTACGTCGTTGCTGGACGCGCGTTGCGCCTTCGCGTGTCCGATTCACGGCAATGCGTTCACTCGTAAATCAAATCAATCGGAGGCAGCTATTTCATACTCAAGCGGTGCAGAAGAGGAAAATAAACAGGATTTTGGCAAGAATCCGGAACGTGTTCGCGATACCGACCACTACCAACAGGAATACGTCGAGAGTTTCGTCGACAAATGGGACGAACTCATCGACTGGGATGCTCGCTACGAAAGCGAAGGCGACTTCTTCATCAAGCTGCTTAAAGAACGCGGTGCCAAGCGAGTTCTGGACGTAGCAACGGGTACCGGGTTTCATTCGGTTCGATTGATCGAGGCAGGCTTTGAAGTCTGCAGCGTCGATGGCTCGGCCGCAATGCTGGCCAAGGCCTTCGAAAACGGTCGCAAGCGCGGGCACATCCTGAGGACCATCCAGGCCGACTGGCGCTGGCTCAATCAGGACGTGCACGCCGCTTACGATGCGGTTATCTGCCTGGGCAATTCGTTCAATCACTTGTTCGATGAGCGCGATCGGCGCAAGGCGCTTGCCGAGTTCTACGCAGTGCTCAAGCACGATGGCTGCTTGATCCTCGACCAGCGAAACTACGATTCGATTCTGGACGACGGTTTTTCTACCAAGCACAAGTTTTACTATTGCGGACATCAGGTGAGCGCCGAGCCTGAATATGTTGACGACGGGCTTGCGAGATTCCGTTATACGTTTCCCGATGACTCCGTGTATTTCCTGAACATGTGCCCGATTCGTCGTGACTACACGCGAGGCCTAATGCAGGAAGTGGGTTTCCAGAAGATAGCGACGTATGCTGATTTTGAGGACGAAGAAGGTGAAGGCACGCCCGACTTCTACATTCATGTCGCCGAGAAAAAATACTTCGGCAGTGAAGACATAGAAAAAGACGACGAGGTCACCACCAGCGAGGCTGAAAACGCATGAACAATCAGCAGTATTCTGAAGTTGTCGAAACCGCACGTGCTTATTACAACAGCACAGACGCCGACAATTTCTATTTTCATATCTGGGGCGGTGAGGATATTCACATTGGGCTTTACCAGTCCGAGGAAGATCCCATTGCCAACGCGAGTCGTCGAACCGTGCAACGCATGGCCGAGCTGGCGGGAGAGATAAACCCGTCAACCCGGGTGCTCGATCTCGGCGCAGGCTATGGGGGATCCATGCGTTATCTGGCCGAGCATTTCGGATGTCGGTGTGTGGCGTTGAATCTGAGCGAAGTCGAAAACGAGCGCAACCGGCGTATGAACATCGAAGCCAGTCTCGATGAGAAGATTCAGGTGGTCGATGGAGATTTCACCGCGCTGGACTTCGACGAACATGTCTTTGATCTGGTCTGGTCGCAGGATGCATTTCTGCATTCCGGCGATCGGGCGAAGGTCTGCGCAGAGGCCGTGCGCGTGCTCAAGCCCGGAGGCCGGCTGGTGTTCACCGATCCGATGCAGGCCGACGACGCGCCGACCGAGAAGTTGCAACCCATTTACGATCGCATTCACCTGGATTCGTTGGGCTCGCCGGCGTTCTATCGTGAGACCCTCGGCGAACTGGGAATGAAGGAAGTCGAGTTCGATGATCATTCGCACCAGCTACCGCATCACTACACGCGCGTACGGAGGGCATTGATCGAGAGCGCCGAGGCACTTCGGGAACGCGGCGTCAGCGAGGACTATATCGACCGAATGCAGGACGGGCTGCAGCATTGGGTGGATGGCGGCCACAAGGGCTATCTGGCCTGGGGTGTGTTCGTGTTCGAAAAACCGGTGTGATATCGACACTGGTCCGGATTCCGGATGCGCCCCCTCTTCCGCCAGATACAAAAAACCCCGCTTTCGCGGGGCTTTCGTATCTGGCGGAGAGGGTGGGATGGACGGCACGCCTCGCGGCGCTTGCCCTTCGCTGCGCTGCGGGTGCTTGGCATCGAACTCGCTGCGCTCGGTTCGAACCAGACCCCGGTCCTATAAGGCTGCGGGGGGTTAAAAACTTCGAGCTGATTGATGCGCCGCTGCCTGCCGCACGCTTTTCGGTTCGAATCCGTAGCGCCCTCTTCCGCCAGATACAAAAAACCCCGCTTTCGCGGGGCTTTCGTATCTGGCGGAGAGGGTGGGATTCGAACCCACGAAGGGCGTAAACCCTTGCCGGTTTTCAAGACCGGTGCATTCGACCACTCTGCCACCTCTCCGTAACTTTTCCTTCAACTCCGCTCTTCTCCCTCGCTACCTTGCGGTGTGCGGCCCTGAGCGGGCCGCGAGAGGGAGGGATTGAAACTGGCGGAGAGGGAGGGATTCGAACCCTCGGTACGGTTTAACCCGTACACTCACTTTCCAGGCGAGCCCGTTCGACCACTCCGGCACCTCTCCGTAAAACTGTTTCAAATTGTAAGCCCCGGGTCAGGGGGGATTGCCGCTGCAGGCGATCCTTGCGGATCGCGAGAGGGAGGGATTACTGCGCGACCTTTGGTCGCTGGCCCTCCGGGCTCGCCAGCCGCTTACAGCGCCTGGTTTCGTGAGCTCGCTTTGCCCGGTTGACTGCGCGCCTCCGGCGCGTGCGCTACGATCCGGGTTGCTTCGCATCGAGCTCGCTTTGCTCGGTTCGAACCCTCGGTACGGCGATTGTCATGATAAGCGCCGTACACTCACTTTCCAGGCGAGCCCGTTCGACCACCCGGCACCGTTCCAATCAGCCCACTATTGTAGCGCCTTTCGGGTTTCCATACAGACGCCGGAATCGGCGCGTTGGGGTTTTTGCGAACGGCATTAACTGACGCGCGCGACAATTCAGGTTGTGAGGCGGAATGATTGACCGGTCGTTTCAAGCTGTAGCCGGTTTCGCGTTCCAACGATTCCTGGCGAAGCGCAGCGCCAGAAACAGCAGCAGGCCGACCGGACCAGCGAGCAGGGTCAGCGCAAGGCACGGCAGCACCATCCAGTGGGAGATGCCCTCACGCCGAGCCGTGCGCACTTCCCAGCCTCCGATGAACAGGTCGAAGGCCAGGTAGTGCAGCCAGCCGGCCATCACCAGGCCTGGCACGGTGAACAGTTGCATCACCTCGGGCAGGCTGCCAAAGCCGCCCTCGCTGTCGGGCAGGTACAGGATCATCATTGCGATGTAGATCAGGGCAAGCACGATTGGAATGCCGTAGCCGGCGACGCGATCGGAAAGATTCGGAATCAATGGGGCAAAAAGCAGCAGTCCCCAGCCCACGAGCGCCAGAGGCTGTGCAATCTGGAAAACGGTTTCCGGATTCATCGGTTGTCTCCTTGAGACCCAGCGAAATTTTCTTGACAAAAGAGTCTACCGTCAGCAGAACCGAACGGAATGAATTGCTTCCGGGCGATTCCGGAATTTCTCCTCTGATTCATTGGGAAAGTGTCGGGGAAGAAAGTGGCGCTCGTCGGCCGACGATTGCGGCGCGACGGCGGGGCAGCTCAATCCCCGGCCAGCAGCGCCTGGATGGTGTCTTCGTCGATCGGCGGCTGATCCTGCTTGCGGCCTTTTCCGTAGATGCTCTGGGCCAGCTTTTGCTTGCGCGCCTGCAGCGCGAGAATTTTCTCTTCAACCGTGCCCTCGGTGACCAGTTTGTAGACGAACACGGGCTTCTCCTGGCCGATCCGGTGGGCGCGGTCGGTCGCCTGGTGCTCGACGGCCGGATTCCACCACGGATCGTAGTGGATGACGGTATCGGCCTCGACAAGGTTGAGGCCGACGCCGCCGGCCTTCAGGCTGACCAGGAACAGCGATACTTCGCCGTCGCGAAAGCGCTGGATGGCCTCATCGCGTTTGCGGGTCTGGCCGGTGAGCTTGGCGTAGGCGATATCGCGCTTGTTCAGTTCCTTTTCAATCAGACCCAGCATGGTCGTGAACTGCGAAAACAGCAGCACCCGGCGACCTTCTTCGAGCATTTCGGGGAGCAGGTCGAACAACAGATTGAATTTGGCCGAGGGCGTGTCGGCCGCGCCCGGCATGTTTTCGGGCAAAAGGCGCGGGTCACAGCAGACCTGCCGCAGCTTCAGCAGGGCCTCCAGCACGATGATGTGGCTGCGCGCCAGGCCCTTGGCAGCGATTGCGGTGCGCACTTTCTTTTCCATCGTCAGCCGGACGCTTTCGTACAGCCGGGCCTGTCTCGGTTCGAATTCGGCCTGGCGCAGCAGTTCTGTCTTCGGCGGAAGCTCGGCGGCAACCCGATCCTTGGTTCGTCGCAGCAGGAACGGCGCGGTGCGCCGCTGGAGCCGTTCGAGCCGTTCCGAATCGTTGTGCTTTTCGATCGGCGTGCGGTAAGTCCGGGTGAAGCTGGTCTGGTCGCCGAGAAAGCCCGGCATCAGAAAATCAAACTGCGCCCAAAGTTCGCCGAGGTGGTTTTCCATCGGCGTGCCGGTCAGGCACAGCCGATGTCGGCAATCGAGCTTTCGGACCACCTGGGCCGCCTGGGCTTTCGGGTTCTTGATCTGCTGGGCCTCGTCCAGAACCAGGTAGTGCCAGCGACGCTGGAGCAACTCCTTGCGGTCGCGTGGCAACAGCGGATAGGTGGTGAGGACCAGATCGAATTCGTCGATACGGTCGAAGTCGCCGGCACGCTCCGGTCCATGCAGAACGAGTACGTTCAATCCCGGCGTGAAAAGCGCGGCCTCGCGCCGCCAGTTGCCCATCAGGCTGGTCGGCGCCACGATCAGGCTGGGCTGCTGCATCCGTCCGGCGCGCTTTTCCACGGCCAGGTGGGCCAGCGTCTGGACCGTCTTGCCCAGACCCATGTCGTCGGCCAGGATGCCGCCGAATTCGTGTTCGCGCAGGAACTGCAGCCAGTTCAGGCCGTGCCACTGGTATTCGCGCAATTCGCCCTTGAACGTCGTCGGCAGCTTGACGCGCTTCAATCCGGAAAAATCGGCAAGCGCCCGGGCCAGTTTTTTGAGACTGGTTGCGCCGCGCACCGGGATGCCTTCCAGGTCCAGCAGCCGGGTCGCATCGGGGCGGGCCAGGTCAAGCGTGTCGCCGTCGACCCTGTCGAACAGGTCAAGAATGGTCTTGAGTACTGGCTCGATCTGCTCGGCGGGCACGCTGACATAGTGCCCATCGCCGGTGTTCAGGTACAGCGTTTCAGGCAGATCGCCGGGCCGGTAGTGGTCGAGGAGCTGGCTGATCAGTGGCAGCAGCGGTACTTTCCAACCGTCGAACTCGAGGTCGAAGCGCAGGCTGAACCAGTCGTTGCCCTGAGTTTCGGCTTCACCGTCGATGCCGTCGGACTCGCTGATGCTGAATTCGTGATCGCGGTTCAGTTCGATTTGCCATCCGGCCTCGCGCAGTGCCGGCGCGCAGGTCTGCAGCCATTCGAACCACGCGTCCCGCAGTGCGATGCCCCGGAGCTCGCCGGCCAATTGGAAACGCTCGTCGCTGATCGCTTCCAGGCCGCTTTCGGTCAGTGCTTCCCCGAGCCGTTTCTCCGCGTTCAGGTTGCGCCGGAGCCGGAGCAGCCGGTTGCCCGATTCGGTGATGATTTCGCTTTGTGGGTGGTTGGGAGCGACCACAAGCTCATCGTAGATATAGTGCAGGTTTCCGCTCGCGCGCGCCGGACGGGCGGGGTCGAAATCGAGCCGAAGGCGTCCCGACGGCGGAGTGTCGATGTCGTCGTATTCAACCTCGACCGGTGTCGGGATTTCGGGCATCGTCGTCGCCAGCGTATGGCTGAGACGCTGTGCCGCCGCGGCCGGAACAGTCGGTGCGCGCGCCAGCCATTCCAGTTTCCGGCTGTCCAGACCCGGTGGCAACTCGAGGCCACCAATGGTCAGCGAATCGGGGTCGACGTAACACGGCGGATCGGCCGGCACGATCAGTCCGCCGCGCTCGACGTCCACCCGCACCGTGTAGCCCCTCTTCCGACTGCCGGTCCAACCCAGTTTCAGGGTGCGCAGGTTTCCGAGTTTGAGCGGGCCGTCGCGTTCGGGGCCCCAGAACGCGCGTCCGGATTCGACGATCTTCATCAGCGCCAGGTAGCCGGCCGCACCCGACGGCGCGAACTCGTGCGGCCGGTCGTGCTGACGGCTTGCCCGTATCAGGGTCAGGATTTCTTCATCGATGGCGCTCAGGTAGTTCGGCCGGTGCCACGAGTTGTGAATCGCCGAGGCCTGCGTGGCGCGCCCTTTGCCCCAGGTGCCGTCCTTCTTGAGCCGGGCGATGTTGAATTTGATTTCCAGATCGCCGGTTCTGCCACGGCCCTCCTGGAGCAGGTAGAGTAATGCTTCAGGTGATTGGCTCGCGGCATCGTCGACTTCAGGCGATTCGGCCAGCCAGTCTGCAACGTCATCGCGGGCGCTCGCAGGTTCGCGCGGCGCCAACGCCTGCCAGGTCATTACCAGCGCCACGACGTGCTTGCAGTTGAAGCCCACAGGGCAGGAGCAGTCACCTTGGAGAGTGATGCGGTTCTGCTCGCGACTGATTTCGACGTTCTGCCGGTAGGGTTCGACTTCCGAACCCTTACAGGTGCCTTCCAGACGTACGCCGCCGTCGGGCAGGCGCTTGACCGCCCCGACCGAGGCGCGACCGTCGCGAAAATAGCGGCTGCCGCGCTGCCACGAACCGGAGTCGGTCTCGCGCGCCAGCCAGGCGGCCGAAAGCGATTGGGGATGAATCATCGGAGGCAGTTCTGCTAAAAAATCTTCGGCAATGGTAGCGTAGCAGGGTCAATCGGGTCGGATAGTTTGACGGCGATTCCTGGAACCTGCCTGAGGCTTGACAACTTCACCGGCATGTTTCCGCAGCAAGTCCTGCCGCAGAGGCATCGGGTCGATCGAGACGGCAAGTTGGGGCATCGCGAGGCGCCGGGTTCAGCTTCAGAGTGTCCAGCTCAGCGTGCCGCGCACGTTGATGCCGGGCTCGGCCAGCAGCGGCAGTAAGGAGTTTTGGCGACCGATTGATTGCTTTGGCGTGTTTATATTCGCTATTGGCGGTCAGGTTGCGTTCGATGCCTATCTAATCACTCTTCAATAGCTGTGCAAAGAATTCCGGAGAGTTTGCGCGCACCGCTTTCGGCTCCTATACTTGCATTTTGCCGGGCGGTCTCCATTCTTGCCGACGCGCCATCGGTGACAGCGTCGGCGCCGGCACAACGCGCGGGGCTGACCGTGACCCGCGAGAAATCGACATCGAGGATGACTCTTATGATATCAGCGGCTACGTCAGAACCTAGTTCCGCCAAAGTTCGCATGAGACCGGCGGGTTACTGGCTGGTGTTCACGGTGCCGGCACTGATGCCGCTGTCCTGGTGGCTGGTCCAGACGACCGGGAGCTTTCTCTGGACCGCCTTGCCGATCGGCTGGCTTTACGGGCTGCTGCCGCTCACCGATTGGCTGATCGGCAGGGATCGCCAGCCTCCGGTCGAAGCCCAGGACACCTGGCTCAGCCGTCGCCTGGTGCCCTGGTTGTGCCTGCCGGTGCAGCTCGTCGTGTTGTTCGGTTCACTCGCCGTTCTGCCGGCAATGCCCTGGTGGGCTGCCATCATGTGGATGCTCTCGCTGGGATATGTGGGGGGCGTTCTGGCCATCAACGTTGCCCACGAGCTTATTCATCGCAAGAGCCGACTCGACCGGACCATTGGGGGGCTGTTGTTGAGCTCCGTCAACTACGCCACGTTCAAGATCGAGCACGTGCGGGGGCACCACGTCTGGGTGGCGACCGAAAAGGACCCGTCGACGGCCCGTCGTGGCGACACGATTTACCGATTCGTGCCGCGTGCGCTGATCAGGAACACCATCAATGGCTGGCGGCTGGAATCCGAGCGCCTGAGGCGCATTGGAAAATCGCCGTTATCGCCGCAAAATGAGTTGATCGGCTGGCAACTGGTCGTGATCGCATTCGCAGCTGCCGCGTGGTTGGCAGCCGGCTGGATCGGCGTGGTCGGCTTCCTGTTCCAGGGGCTGGTGGCTGCCGCATCGCTGGAAGTC
>JGI12048J13642_10102563_pt1 | contig 20859 bp, 18 predicted proteins | sample ElkSlonscriptome_16_FD_13642 | JGI IMG/M metagenome (IMG submission 13642)
CTTGAATTTCAATTGCCGTTCCTTCACGAATACCAAAAACGGGGATGTCGTTTTGAGTGTGGAATTCTTTGATGCGGGTTTCTCGCGTCTCGCCCATGTGTTTGCTCGTCGGGTCGGGATCCAGGTAGTGCGGATTCAGGTTAAACGGGACTAAACCTAGTGCTTCGAAGGAATGAGGGTAGACGATGGGCATATCGTTGGTATTGTTGATCGTTTTGCCTGCAATGTTTGATCCCGCGCTGGTTCCCATATAAGGCGTTCCAGCCAAAACTTTGCTCCGGAGTGACTCTATTAAGCCATTCTCTTGGAGGGTTTTCAGAAGTAAAAAAGTATTTCCACCACCGGTAAAAATCCCGTCACATTCCTCAATCGCTTTTCGGGGATTCTCCCAGGTGTGAATTCCTTTAATCGACATTCCCGCTTCGGCAAAAGCCTTGGCAGCCGTGTTTGAATAATCGTCGAGACTGATACCTCCCGGTCTGGCGTATGGAGTGAAAATGAGATTCGTACAACCTGAAAAGAAGCGAACAACATCGGGCATGATGTAGCTTAAGTAGGGGCTTCCGTGTACGGTAGATGTGCTGACTAAGAGAATTTGTTTTGCCATTCGACAAAGCTAAAATTTCAACCGACAAGATTTAACTTCTCATTAAGCGGCATAATCAGATGTTATCCTGCACGGAATTTTCAACCTTTTCAAATAACCTGATTAGCGATGTATAATAAAGTATTGCCCTCGACCGGTATTTCACTATTTTGGCATTTCGAATCTGTCACCCCTCAGAAGCAAATGGAGATTGCACTCATCGTTCTCACTATACTTGTAATTGTAGCCACCTTAACGCCGCTCATGAGAAATACCCATTGGGTGGTCAGAGGATGGGATTTTCCACGCTTGCAAATAGCTGCCGTGTCTGCTTTACTCATCATCTCCTTAATGTACGTTGCGCAATGGAGTGATTCGGACTATTGGTTTTTGGTCGTTGCAGTTGGCGCTTGTTTCCTTTATCAATTATGGTGGATTCTGCCTTACACTAAATTTTGGAAAAGTGAAGTACAAGGCACTGACAATGATAATCCTGCTGAGCATTTGAGTTTAATTACGGCAAATGTTCTGATGACGAATGAAGAACCTGAGCACCTGATAAAATTAGTAAAGGAATACAAGCCCGACATGCTGGTGACCCTGGAAACGAATAAATGGTGGGAGAAACATTTGGAAGTGTTAGAGGAGGATTTACCGCATACGGTGAAGTGTCCTTTAGAGAATCTTTACGGCATGCATCTTTATTCTCGGTTTCCGCTGCAAGACACAGAACTATCCTATCTGGTAGAGGACGACGTGCCTTCTATACATACTTGCATCGAATTGGATTGCAAAGCAAGTGTACGAATGCATTTCCTGCATCCGGCACCACCCAGCCCCTCCGAGAATGAAAAGTCAAAAGAGCGCGATGCTGAATTGGTGATTGTAGCCAAAAACGTGTCTAAGTCAGATCAACCTCTGGTGGTCACGGGCGACTTGAACGATGTGGCTTGGTCGAAAACTACCAGACTCTTTCGGAAAATAAGCGGTCTTTTAGACCCTCGTGTCGGGAGAGGGATGTTCAACACCTTTCACGCAAAGTATAAGTTTTTACGCTGGCCCTTGGATCATATTTTCATCTCAGACCATTTTCGTCTTTGCCGTATTGAGCGTCTCCCTGACATTGGTTCAGACCATTTTCCGCTTTACACCGAGCTTTGTTATGAAGGCGGACAAGTGGATGGTGAGAAAGGTTTAGAGAAAGATCGAGAGGATGCGGCCTTGGCAGATGACATGGCCGCTGATGAAGATGTGAGTTATAAAGAAGTGCCCGAACCGAATGAGTAAGACCTACAGCAATGGAATTGCATGTCTACTTTTCGATTCCTTCCAAATCCAATAAAAACGCATATTCCAATGCGATCTCTTTGTAGCGATCAAATCGTCCTGATGCACCCCCGTGACCTACTTTCATGTTGCAATCCATGATGAGTATGTTGTCGTCGGTTTTCATCTCCCTGAGTTTGGCTACCCACTTTGCCGGTTCCCAGTACTGTACTTGACTATCCCAATAGCCCGTCGTTACTAACATATTCGGATAGTCTTTGGCCTCCACATTGTCGTACGGAGAGTAGGAGAGAATATAGTGATAGTATTCAGGATTTTTAGGGTTTCCCCATTCGTCAAATTCGCCCGTAGTAAGGGGTATAGATTCGTCCAGCATGGTCGAGACCACATCCACAAAAGGAACTTGAGCGATGACACCATTCCACATTTCGGGAGCCATATTGGCGACGGCGCCCATCAGCAGTCCTCCGGCACTACCTCCTTGGGCGTATAGATGCTCCGAGCTGGTGTAATCCTGATCGATCAAAAATTGAGCGCAGTCAATGAAATCGGTAAAGGTGTTTTTCTTGTGCAGTAGTTTTCCTTCTTCGTACCATTCTCTACCCAAGTCTTGGCCGCCGCGAATATGTGCAATGGCAAAAGCGATCCCTCGATCTAAGAGACTCAAGCGCACCGAGCTGAAGTAAGGGTCCATCGTGGCACCGTAAGAGCCATAAGCATAGAGCAGGAGTGGAGCCTTTCCGTTCCTCTCAAACCCTTTTTTGTAAACTATTGAAATGGGAACCATCTTTCCATCACGAGCAGGGGCCATCAATCTTTCGGAAGCGTAGTTGTCGGGAGAAAAGGTCTCGTCCAAGACTTCTTGTTGTTTTAAGATGGTTTTTTCTTTACTCACCATATCGTAATCGTATGTGGTGCGCGGAGTGGTCAATGAAGCGTAGTTGAAACGCAGCACCTCCGTATCGAATTCAGGATTTCCCGAAGGTGATACCGCGTAGGTCGGGTCGTTGAACTCGATGTAGTGTTCGCCCTTTGCGTCCCATGGCATCACGCGTAACTTCACCAGTCCCATTTTTCGCTCAGTCACCACCAAATGATTTTTAAAAATATCGATTCCCTCCAGCAAGACATCGGCACGGTGAGGTATTATATCTTGCCAATTCTCTTTTCCGGGCTTATCCACGGGAGTTTTTACCAGCTTAAAGTTTTTTGCATTCTCATTGCAAACAATGTAGAAGTCGTCGCCAAAATGGTCCACGCCGTATTCCAAACCACGGACCCTTGGTTGAATCATGGTCCACTCACCATTCGGATTGTCGGCATCCAAGTAACGGTATTCGTTGCTCATGGTCTGATAAGAACCGATGATCAAATATTTTTCCGACTTAGTCTTGTAAATAAAAGTACCAAACGTTTCGTCTTTCTCTTCATAAACCAGTTCGTCTTCGCTGCTGTCGGAACCGATTACGTGTTTGTATACTCGGTAAGATCTCAGTGTTACCGGATCCTGCTTGGAGTAAAAAAGCGTTTTGTTGTCATTGGCCCAGGTGATGCTTCCCGAAGTCTTGGCGATTTCGTCTGAAAGGATTTCGCCCGTTTCAATATTTTTCACGCGAATGGTGTATTCCCTACGCGAGACGTAGTCAGTACTGTAGGCTATCAACCTATTGTTGGTGCTTATCTCGTAATCGCCTATTGCAAAATAGTCCTTGCCTTTCCCCATTTCAGGACCGTTGAGCAGAATTTCCTCATTGGCACCATCGGTCAGTTTCTTACGGCAATACAGGGCGTAGTCTGCGCCCGTCTCATAGCGCGTGTAGTAGCTGTAGCCATTCTTAGAGACGGGAACCGATTGATCGTCTTCTTTTATGCGCGACTTGATCTCAGTGAATAACTTTTCCTGCAACGGCTCGGTGTGTTTCATCACCTCTTTGGCATATGCATTTTCGGCATTCAGGTAGTCCAGCACGTCCTGGGTTTGCGCATCGGGGCTGTCTGCTTCTTTCTGTTCATCACTCAGGCGCATCCAGAAATAATTGTCTGTTCGTGAGTCACCGTGGATGGTCAATTTTTCTGCTATTTTCTTTGCTACGGGTGGCTTCATTTCTGTTTTTACACTTTGATTCTTACTTTCTGTATTTCAAATAATTAATACCATTGCTTAAGCAAGGAGAGCTTAATGGTTGAAAAGACAGCTGTTCGTGAATTATTTAGATTTCGGGCCGAGGCCGCGAAGATACTTGATTAAATCATCTCGTGGCTGCTATCATTTGCTGATTTTCACACAATGGGTTTCGAACGTTTCTGCAGTTTAACCTTCATAAAACCGATTAAGTAAATTTGAAATAAAATTGGTAACTAAAGTCAATTTATCTTTTGTAAAATCGCTTTTGGGAATTGTAAGTCTTGATGCCGTTTTTTCAAAAAAATAAACCCATAATCATCCGTCCTTACGGCGGATTCGCAAATGACACTCATTTCTTTGCGAAAGCTCGTGTATTGGAAGATCGAAAAGTAGAACATCTCGAATCTGATGGTGCACTTCGAACTATGATGAATTTCTACAAGCGAATGGGCAGTGAGGAAAAAGCGGGAATTGAAGTGTTAATTCGCTGGAAAGGAAAAGAGGAAAAAATCGTGTCAGATCGGGAGGGATACGTGAATATTCGTCTTCCCCATCAGTTAGAATCAAATTCTGAAAGTAACGAATGGCTTGAGATCGAATTGGAATTAAAACAGGAAGGTTACACCGCTTCGAGTCAGATCCTCAGACCGGGGAAAGCTGTGGGAATGGCCTTGATCTCTGACATAGATGATACGGTTATTCAAACGGGTGTGGCATCGCGAATGAAATGGCGTATGATGGTAAATTCAACTTTCAAAAATCCTTTTATTCGAAAACCTCTTCAAGGTGTAAGTGAATTTTATCAAGCCTTACATAAAGGTAAGCCGGGCAGTTCTGACATCCCGGTTTTCTACGTTTCCAATAGCCCGTGGAATTTATTTGGCTATCTGGAGACCTTTCTCCGGCATCACGGATTTCCCCAAGGCCCATTGATTCTTAGAGATATTGGAGTCGATCCCATAGAACACACCAAATTGGGAGGCAAATATGGGCGCGTGAAGCAAATAGTCACTGCTTTTCCCAACATGAAATTCATCCTGTCGGGCGACTCTGCAGAAGTGGATACCGATATTTACCTTCGACTCGCCAAGGAACACCCCGACCAAATTCAAAGTATTTTTATCAGGGCCGTCAAAAATAGGAATCGAATGAAGCGAGTTCAGAAATTAATCGAATCCCATGCAGACATCAATGTGCGGTTAATTCGGCATTCTGCTGAAGGGATGGCTTTTGCCAAAGAATTAGATCTGATTTGACGATGATGACAAAAAATGAGACGGAGTCTCACCATCGTCACTTTATTCTGCACAAGCCCTATGGCTTTTTGTCGCAGCTCGTAAATAATCAGAAACGGAGAAAGAATAAAAAGTTACTGGGAGAGCTTTGTGATTTTCCGGACGGTACCATGGCCATCGGCCGACTCGATGAAAAATCTGAAGGGCTTTTGCTTCTCACCACTGATGGAAAGGCAAGTACATTGATCCGCAGCAATAAGTTTGAGAAAGAATACTACGTGCAGGTTGACGGCGAAATTGACAAAAATGCCATTCGGCAATTAAGGCAAGGAGTGGAAATCACCGTAAAAAAAGAGAGCTATATTACTTTGCCGTGTCACTCAGAGGTACTGATGGAGCCTCCGTCTTTTTTGGATCAATCGGTCTACATACGCGATGATCGTCATGGACCTACCTCTTGGATTTCCATTACCCTCACCGAAGGCAAGTTCAGACAGGTGCGCAAGATGACGGCTTCCGTGGGTTTTCCAACGCTGCGCCTGGTCCGCGTCCGAATAGCCGAGACGCGATTGGCAGGTTTAGCTCCCGGCGAGGTAAAAGAGGTGGATCGATTCAAACTTTAAGGGTGGCTTATCTGTTTCCCCTACATGGGAAAAGTAATTGAGAGCCATCATGATCTGGAGACTGTAAAAAGACTTTGTATAGGCCAACTCTCGCGAGGAGTGAAAAAAAAGAACCATCCTTTTCGAGAGGTAGCAATGGCTACCGCCGCCGGTGCACCAAATATCCGAATGGTGATTTTGCGAAAGCTGATACAAAAACCTTTGTCGATCCTTATTTACACGGATTCCAGATCAGATAAAATGACTGAATTGGGCCATAGTCCTTTTGCATCTTTCTTATTTTGGCATCCTTCGTCTAAGTTTCAACTCAAGCTCCGAACGAGGGTGAGCATTCACCGCCAAGATAAACTGGCCCAAGATAGCTGGGATGGTATCGGTGGCAGGGGCAAAGAGTCGTACAATACAGAAGTTGCTCCCGGAACGGCCTTGGAAGCAGAAAAAGATCCTGCGATGCCCTTGAGAAAAAACTACCTATCGGATGATTTTTGTGTTTTGGAATGTACGGCCTTCGAGATGGAGGCGCTGCAGCTAAGGCGAGAAGGCCACATCCGCGCTCGATTTTCATTAGAAAAAGGAGAACAGAGCTTTATAGTTCCTTAATAATCGGTTTTGATTCTCTTATCAAAGGGCACCTTGAACTGATACCCCAAATTTCCTGATGTCTTATCGTCCAATACATCTAAGCCATATTTCACCTCACGGGGATTACCGATGACTAAGGTGCCGAAGAGTCGATCCCAAATGGAAAAGATGTTGCCGTAATTGCTGTCGGTCCAAGGACGCTCAAAGTGGTGGTGAAACTTATGCATATTGGGAGTGATAAACACAAGTCCGATCGTTTTGTCTACCCATGACGGCACGGTTATGTTTGCGTGTGTCGTGTAAGTAAAGAATACGGTGATGATTCTATACATCAAGTAAAAGGAGAGGGGCGCCCCGATAATCAATGCGGCAAAAAGTGAAAAGAGTTCCCGAAACATGTAGTCACCCGGATGGTGACGGGTGCCACTTGTTACGTCCACTTCGGTATCGCTGTGGTGCACCATATGAAATCGCCACATAAAACTGACTTTGTGCAGCAAGAAATGGACAAAGTACTGAGCGATCAAATCGAAGGCCATTAACGAAATAATGAGCTTGACCCAGAGCGGAATGTCGGCTAAAAAGAGCAGCCCAAACTCATTTTCTTGAGTCCAGCTGAACACACCTACTGTTAGAATCCCGAAGAGTACATTGATAACCAAAGTTGTACCGAGAAAAATGAGGTTCACTCTCGCGTGTTTCCACTTCTTATAGCGGTGAGCCACCAGCGGATAAATTCCTTCCGCAATCCAGCAAACTCCGATGCAACCAATTACCCAAGCGAGTTTTTGCCAGGTGGGCATGGTTTCAAAAAACAGCAGCATTTTCTCCATTTTCTCGAACTAATTATTCTTAAAAATAACGAATTTATCACGTTTTGGTTTTAGAACCCAAAGCGGTGCCCTTGCACTAAAATGCTACCAGACAAATTTTTCCCATCAATAAAAATTTGGTATATCAATACTCTCTACCGTAATCTCTCTTTTGGGTGCTGTAGTGATAAACTCGTGAATCACTTCCAATGCATCGTGATCAAATTGTTTGGTTCGCGAACCGTCCAAGACCACTATGCTGTTTCCCGGAAGACGGTCCAGGGTGGTTCGTAAATCAGCCTTATTCAAAAAAGAGACATGTTCGCTTAACCTGATTCTAATTTGACTCGGTTTTCCATCCTTGCCGTCCTCCTCTTCATAAGAGTAAGGAGTGCGGTAGTTACTTCGAATGATGTAGAATATCCCGATGCTCATACCAATTAGAATTCCTATGAGAAGATCGGTAAACATGATGGATACTACGGTTGCGATAAAGGGGATGAACTGCTTATTTCCCATTTTGAAATAGCTCCTGTAAATCGAGGGCTTGGTCAATTTGAACCCAACATAAATCAATATAGCTGCGAGAGAGGCAAGGGGAATCATCTGCATGACATTTGGTATCAATGCCACCGCAATGAGCAGAAAGATACCGTGAAGTATGGCCGATAATTTTGTTTTGGCGCCCGCTTCAATATTGGTTGAGCTACGCACGATAACCGCCGTAATGGGGAGCCCTCCGATCAATCCGCTGAGGATATTGCCGACTCCTTGGGCTTTGAGCTCGGTATTTTGAGGGGAATGTCTGTTTTCGGGATCCAACCGGTCGGCAGCCTCTAAACTTAAAAGTGTTTCCAGACTGGCCACAATTGCCAGGGTAACCGCCACTATATACACGTTTATGTTTGCAAACATCGACCAATCCGGATGGATCATCTCATCCTTTAATTCTCCGAAATCGCCGATGATGGGAAGAGAAACCATATGGCTTATATCAATGGCTAATGCGGGAACGGCACTTTCGAATACCAGATTGGTTAAAACACCTATAACTACAACTAAAACACCTCCCGGAATATCTTTGAGTACGGGGATTTTTTTGAGTTGGGGAGTAGCCCATATAAACATCAATGCTAAAGAAGCAAATCCTATTATGGCACTCCCAACCTGCATATTTTCTATTGCATCCAATACGGCGGTAAACGTATTGCTTCCGTCGCGTTGTAAAAACTCCATCTCTCCGAAGGCGTCCTCATCAAATCCGATAAGGTGAGGAATTTGCTTAAGGATAAGGATCAGACCGATGGCAGCTAACATTCCTTTAATCACGGCTGAAGGAAAATAAAGACCGATAACACCGGCTTTGGCAAAGCCGAGAATGAGTTGAAGTACCCCCGAAATTACCACGGCAAGCATGAAGGCCTCAATTGTTCCAAGAGTATCCAGCGCGTTGAGAACGATTACGACAAGTCCTGCTGCGGGGCCGCTGACGCTGGTAGGAGATTGACTCAAGGAACCAACTACGATTCCACCAATAATTCCCGCAATGAGTCCTGAAAACAGTGGTACGCCCGATGCCAAGGCTATTCCGAGGCAAAGAGGCAGGGCAACTAAAAATACTACAATGGAAGAAGCGAGGTCTCGCTTGAAATAAGAGAAATTCATGAATTGGTCGGGTGAATGAATTTTTATGAAAAAAGATTGTGAGGGAACTGCTTATCCTTTTGGAGGCGGGATTAAAACTTCTCTGGACAAACTCGAAGTAATCTTTTCTGAGCCATTGATCCTCTCTGAGCCATTGAAGGCCGTCAGCAGATGTTTCATTTCGACAATGTATCGCACTATCCTGATGTCGGGTGCTTCAATCTCCAACTCGGTTTCTTCAGCCCAATCTGTCATAAAGGTCTTAAACTCACCGAGGTCATTTACATACCGGTGACAGCTAATAGTCGAAAAGACTAAAATACCGATCAGCGCGCATAAAATGACTTTACCCATTTTTCATAATTGAAACGGGTAAATTACATATTTTCATTGAGCCTGATGAGCTTTATAGCTACAGCTTTAAAACGTTGATTACCGCTAAGGACACCAAGAAGGCACATAGAGCATGACCGGATATAGATGTAATTTCATTTCGGATGTCAAGTAAAAGATAAGTTCTTCAGTCCATATTGTTTGGCAATGCTCTTGGCTCTGCTTCTGTAGCCGGGAGAAGCACCTATCAGATCTTTTCGTAAAATGGCTTCTAATTCGCCCTTCAATTCTGGATATTGAGGCAGGTGATTGGCGATAACCGACATGGCAAACACTTTTACGGCAATAGGAGTTGAGGCATCCGCTAAAAATTTAAAGGCCCGATCAATTGCTTCTCCTTGCAGATCAGGTTTTATCTCTACTTCGGACAAAACTCTGAACGTAAATCGAGGACCGGCCGGATGAACATTCTTTTCTAAGACCTTCATCAAGGTTTTTAGATGCGGGACGAACAATTTCGGTGAAAGATCAGATACGGCATAACACACGGCGGAGGCTCGTTGAACGGTTAACGGGTCAGCGGAAGTAAGCTCTTCAACTCTTATTTTCAATCGTTCCCTGTCAGCTGCTTTGGCTATTGCTGTTCCTTCGGATTTGAAATTCTGATAACTCTTACTTCCGCCAAATGCAGATTCCTTAGCCATTTTGGAAAAATAAAAAACCCCGCTCAATTGAGCGGGGTTGAATTTGAAATTTCTTTAAAATTACATGGCCTCGTCCGTGTTTGCAACGATCACAAATTCCAAATCTAAATCATCGGAAAGAACTTTGTCTTCAGCGGGATTTGACCACGCTACATTGTATTTCTGACGGTCTAAGGTCATAGATCCTGTAGCTTTTACTTTGCCATCCATATTCTCCATCGTAACATTTTCGATAGTCTCTGAATTGGTCACGCCACGAATAGTCATATCTCCCATAATTTTGCCGTCTTCCATGCCTTTCACTTGAAAGGTAGCGGTAGGAAATGAATCAATTGCAAAAAAGTCAGGAGAACTAAGGTGACCAATCAATTTTTCTTTTGGGTTTTCTTCTCCGTAATTGTCGTCTGTCGGAGTGATGGTAGACATATCGACAACGAAGGTTCCGTCTACAATTTCACCATCTTCCATGGTCATCATTCCTTTCGCAAAGTTGATGGTTCCGTTATGGCCATATAAACTTACACCGCCGATCTTTAACATGTTTCCTTCCCAGTTCAACACACTTTCTCCCTGTACAAGGGAATAAGAGCCCGAAGGTCCTTTCGACTCTTCCATCACCTCGGTTTCGTCGGTCCTGTTTGCTTCTTCGGCCGTTCCTCCTTCACAGGAAACTAGGAACAAACCTAATGCTACTGTGCTTGCGATACTAAATACTTGTTTCATGGTTCTATTATTTTGGGTTCGAATGTAGCTTTAACGACTGAAAGCCTTTCTTGTTCAGAAATTTATTCTTCACGAAGCCATGTCAACAACCCCCAAAAAAAAGCTCCGCTGGTTAGGCGGAGCAAGTGTAAGTTAGCATCTTGATTTTCGTAATCAAAATCATTGGTCGCGTTTAAGACGAGTCGTCTTCTGATGGTTGCCTTTAATCGATGAAAAAAAATAATTAGTCGAATGAACTCTCCCCGCAAGCACTTTGGTGGATTTCATTTAGATTTGTTGGTGTTGGGGGAGGATCTTGCTCTAATTTGTACTACAGATGTAATTCAGTGAAATGAAAACTATTGCCATTATTTTATCCTTCTGTTTGGGAAGCTTATCTCTTTCCAATGATTCCGTTGAGCAGATCACTTTAAGAGTTAAAATCACCAACGTAGCCAATGAAGATTCAAATATCATGATTGCTGTATTTGAAAGCCACAATACCTTCTTAACCGATGAGATGTACCGCCGGGAGGTGATCGCCGTCGATAATTTTACTGAGACGGAAATCAAATTTAAAATCGAAAAGGGTGAGTATGCGGTGGCTGTTTTTCAGGATAAGAATAAGAATGGTGATTTAGATAGAAATATGTTTTATTTTCCTTCAGAGCCTTACGGATTTTCTCAGAATTATCGTCCCGTCATGAAGCCACCTCACTGGACTGATGTGGCTTTTCAAGTTAATGAGCCGACCACGATAGAAGTGAGGTTGGATTAAATCAATTTAATCCTATTGAAAAGAATAGTCAAAAAAAAGCCATTGAAGAATTTTCAATGGCTTTTTTGTTTCAATCAGGAACTATATTAATTTTCCTCTTTCTTCGACTTTTTACCCTTGGTGATTCGAATATTTATTTCTTCAGCATCCTTTTTCTTACCGATATGAATCGTATCACCTTCCTCCAAGTTGGAATTAATGATTTCTTCAGCCATCGGGTCCTCAACATACTTTTGAATAGCTCTTTTTAAAGGACGCGCTCCAAATTTGTCGTCAAATCCTTTATCGGCAATAAAGTCTTTGGCAGTATCGCTTAGCTTTACTTCGTAACCCAATGAGTTGATTCGCTTGTAGAGTTTTCCTAATTCAATGTCGATAATTTTATGGATGTCTTCTTTCGAGAGAGAATTGAAAATCACCACATCGTCAATACGATTTAAAAACTCAGGCGCAAAAGCTTTTTTCAAGGCATTCTGAATTACCGCTTGTTGGGCGGAGTTTTCATTTTCGATTCGCGCCCTCGTTCCAAAACCAACACCTGTTCCAAAATCAGAAAGCTGACGTGCTCCGATGTTAGAGGTCATGATGAGAATCGTATTTCGGAAATCGATTTTACGCCCAAGACTATCAGTCAATTGACCGTCATCCAAGGCTTGTAATAATAAATTGAAAACGTCAGGGTGAGCTTTTTCAATCTCATCGAGAAGAATGATTGAGTAGGGATGTCTTCTCACTTTTTCAGTGAGCTGACCGCCTTCTTCATAACCTATATATCCGGGAGGTGCGCCAATCAATCTGCTGATGGCAAATTTCTCCATGTACTCACTCATGTCGATTCGAATCAGCGCATCTTCGGTGTGGAATAGATATTTTGCCAGTTCTTTTGCCAGCTGTGTTTTTCCCACTCCGGTAGGTCCCAAGAAGATGAAAGAACCAATGGGTTTGTTCGGATCCTTTAGCCCCGCGCGGTTTCGCTGAATTGCCTTAACCACCTTTCCCACAGCGTTTGATTGCCCGATCACGGAATCATGCAATTCTTCATTCATTTTGGCCAGCCGCCCACTTTCTTTCTCGGCAATGCGCTGCATGGGTATTCCGGTCATCATGGCCACTACTTCTTCTACATGGTCTATTGTCACCGTTACCCTGTGATTTTTTGCCTCCTCTTCCCATTTTGTTTTAGCCGTTTCGAGATTTTCAATGAGTCCTCGCTCTTTGTCACGCAATTTCGCAGCCTCCTCGTATTTCTGGCTTCGAACCACACGGTTTTTTTCTTCTTTTATTTCTTCGATTTTCTTCTCTGCATCAATAATTTCTTGAGGTACTTTAATATTTGTAATGTGTACCCGTGATCCTACTTCGTCCAAAGCATCAATGGCCTTGTCAGGCAGGTGTCTGTCAGAAATGTACCGACTTGTTAAGGTAACGCAGGCTTTTATCGCATCATCCGTGTAGTCAACGCTGTGGTGTTCCTCGTACTTTTCTTTAATGTTATTGAGAATTTGAATGGTCTCCTCTTCGGTGGTAGGCTCTACCATCACTTTTTGGAATCTTCGTTCCAAGGCACCATCTTTCTCGATGTACTGACGGTATTCATCCAAGGTTGTGGCGCCTATACATTGTATTTCACCACGCGCCAGAGCGGGTTTGAACATATTAGAAGCATCTAAAGATCCACTTGCGCCTCCGGCACCGACTATGGTGTGAATCTCATCAATGAAAAGAATTACTTCAGGAGACTTTTCCAATTCATTCATCACTGCTTTCATGCGCTCCTCAAATTGACCGCGATATTTAGTTCCCGCCACCAAAGAAGCTACATCGAGCGAAACGATACGCTTATCGAATAATACCCTTGAAACCTTTCGCTGGACAATTCGCAAAGCAAGTCCTTCAGCTATGGCTGATTTACCCACTCCGGGCTCACCTATAAGTACCGGGTTGTTTTTCTTTCTACGCGACAAAACCTGTGAAACCCTCTCAATCTCTTTTTCTCTTCCTACAATCGGATCAAGTTTGTCATCCTCGGCCATCTTTGTAAGGTCTCGACCAAAATTGTCTAGCACAGGTGTTTTTGATTTTGAATCAGATGCACGGCGCGGTCCGCCGCCACCCCCTCCGGAAAAGCTTCCTCCCATGTCTTCATCGTCATCATCTGACGGACCCGGAAATTCTGCTCGAGGGGTATTGAGGTCGTTGCCGGGATAATTTTCGCCGGCACCTCTTTCTTCCAGTTCTTCTCGCACCGTGTCATAATCCACTCTGAATTTTGAAAGTGAGCGTGTAGCCACATTATCTTCATCTTTCAAAATGCTAAGAAGTAAGTGCTCGGTTCCGATGGTCGGACTCTTAAACAACTTAGCTTCCAAATACGTGATTTTTAACACCTTTTCGGCCTGTTTTACCAAAGGGATATTTCCCAAGTTTCCTGATTTAGCTGAAGATGATCGCGTACTTGATTCCACTATTCGTCTTAGTTCTTTCAGGTCTATACCTAGATTTTTCATTATCTGAATGGCAGTCCCTTCACCCTCTCGGATGATGCCTAGTAATAAGTGCTCGACACCGATAAAATCGTGCCCAAGCCTCAGAGCTTCTTCTCTGCTATAGCTAATTACATCTTTGACTCTGGGAGAAAATTTTGCTTCCATGAAATTCTTCCTTTCTATTTATCTTTGCCTTCTCAATAAATAACCTGATTGAGCAAAGGTTGTTCTAAGTTACACCGATAAAGAGTATTTTCAAATATACGCCTGTCGATTCTGACAAGCTGTCATAAGGGAGTCTAATATTTCACAGATTTTTGTTGATAAAACACCTTTGAAAATCGTAGACAAGCCTTGTTATATAACTACTTTCGGCAGTTGACTTTGCGTAGTGCAAAAACCGTACAATTTTACAATTGATATTATAAAATGGCAGAAGGAGAAAGGATCATACCGATCAATATAGAAGACGAAATGCAGTCGGCCTACATCGATTATTCGATGTCGGTTATTGTTTCCAGAGCACTCCCCGATGTAAGAGATGGCCTAAAGCCCGTTCATCGTCGCGTTCTTTATGGAATGATGGAGTTGGGCGTCTATTCCAATCGTTCCTACAAAAAATCAGCCCGTATTGTGGGAGAAGTGCTGGGGAAGTTTCACCCGCACGGTGATAGCTCTGTGTATGACACGATGGTGAGAATGGCGCAACCCTGGTCGATGCGCTACATGCTGGTAGACGGCCAAGGTAACTTTGGTTCCGTAGATGGTGACAGCCCTGCCGCAATGCGATATACAGAAGCTCGTTTGCAGAAGATAGCCGAAGAGATGCTTTCTGACATCGATAAAGAGACGGTGGACTATCAGCTCAACTTCGACGACTCCCTTAAAGAACCAACCGTCCTGCCCACGCGTATTCCAAGCTTACTGGTAAATGGTGCCAGCGGTATTGCAGTAGGTATGGCCACCAATATGCCACCACACAACTTGACAGAGACAATCGATGGTACTATTGCTTATATAGATAACCGCGATATTGATGTGGAAGGCTTGATGGAACACATTAAAGCACCCGACTTTCCTACAGGAGGAATCATATACGGATACGAAGGAGTTAAACAAGCTTTTGAAACAGGCCGTGGTCGCGTAGTAATGCGCGCCAAAGCAAATATTGAAGAGATCAGAGAAGGAAGGGAAGCGATCATTGTAACCGAGATTCCCTATCAGGTAAATAAAGCTGAGATGATTCGAAAAACTGCCGACATGGTAGTTGACAAAAAGATCGAAGGAATCAGCGATATTCGAGACGAGTCTGACCGTAAAGGAATGCGTATTGTCTACGAATTAAAGCGCGATGCCATCCCAAATGTTGTCTTAAATAAGCTGTACAAGTACACGGCTCTACAGACCTCATTTTCAGTAAATAATATTGCTCTTGTGAAAGGGCGTCCTGAGATGTTGAATCTCAAGGATATGATTTTCAATTTCGTTGAGCACCGTCATGACGTGGTTGTGCGTCGTACCAAGTACGAATTGCGAAAAGCTGAGGAGAGAGCTCACATACTGGAAGGCTTGCTTATAGCTTTGGACAATATCGATGAAGTTATTGCCTTGATTCGCGCCAGCGCCAATCCCGAAGATGCTCGAAATGGCTTGATGGAGAAATTCAGCTTGACTGAAATCCAAGCCAGAGCAATCCTCGATATGCGATTGCAAAAGCTTACGGGGCTGGAGCGGGACAAAATACGAGAGGAGCATGCAGACTTAATGAAGTTGATCGATCACTTGCGAAATGTCTTGAGCGATGAAAGCTTGAGAATGCAGATCATCAAAGACGAGCTAATTGAGATAAAAGAGAAATACGGTGATGAACGTCGCTCGATTATCGAGTACTCTGCCAGCGAAATGAGCATTGAGGATCTGATTCCCGATGAAGATGTTGTGATTACCATCTCTCATTTAGGTTACATCAAGCGTACCTCTTTGAGTGAATACAAAACCCAAGCCAGAGGTGGTGTGGGATCACGTAGCAGCAAGACCAGAGACGAAGATTTCTTAGAACACTTATTCGTGGCTACCAACCATAATTATCTGTTGATTTTCACGGAAAAGGGTAAGTGCTTCTGGATGCGGATTTTTGAAGTGCCTGAAGGTTCCAAAACTTCGAAAGGAAGAGCCATTCAGAACTTGATCAACATCGAACAGGACGATAAGATCATGGCTTATATCAATACGCAAGATCTTAGAGACGAAAACTATATCAATGGCCACAACGTGATCATGGCTACCAAAAACGGTGTCGTTAAGAAAACCTCGCTGGAAGCGTATTCTCGTCCACGTCAAAATGGAATCAACGCTATCACCATCAAGGATGGCGACCAATTATTGGAAGCCAAGCTCACCAACGGGAATAGTGAGATTATTCTCGCCAAGAAGAGCGGTAAAGCCATTCGATTTAGCGAAGAAAAAGTAAGGGCAGTTGGTCGTACCTCTCAAGGAGTAAAAGGCGTTACCCTTGAAGGTAAGGACGACGAGGTAATTGGAATGGTTTGCATCAATGACCCATCAGTCAACGTTCTGGTCGTTTCCGAAAAAGGGTACGGAAAGCGCAGTGAAGTCGGCGAATACCGAATCACCAACCGAGGTGGAAAAGGGGTAAAAACGCTGAACGTTACCGAAAAGACAGGTGCGCTCATCGCTATCAAATACGTGACGGACGACAATGACCTGATGATCATTAACCGCAGCGGATTGACCATACGCATGAGTGTCTCTGATCTACGCGTTATGGGTAGAGCTACACAAGGTGTTCGACTGATCAATCTGAAAGGTGATGATGCCATAGCAGCAGTTGCGAAGGTTGAAATCTCTGAAGATGCTGAAGATTTGACCGAAGACCTGAACGAAGAAAACGAAAACACCGCAGATACGGGAACTGAGCCGACCGATGGTGGTGATGAATAACTTGAATAAATAGAAGCGAAAAGCCCCGATGAACTCTAATCGGGGCTTTTTTTATGGTTCAATAAACTTTGGAAAGAATCTTGCGTTCATTTTTCATATGAAGAAAAAACACACTGTAGTAGTCGGAGCAAGTCCTAATCCTATGCGCTATTCCAATAGAGCTGTCGAAATGCTCAAATCAGCCGATCATCCGGTGGAAGCAGTAGGTCTGAGAGAGGGAGATATTGCAGGCGTGAAAATCACCAAAGAATTGATGCCCTTTGAAGATGTAGACACCATTTCACTTTATGTAGGGCCTCGTAATCAAGGGTATTGGAAAGACTATATAAAAGGCTTAAAGCCTAAGCGGGTCATCTTCAATCCGGGTACGGAAAACGATGATTTTCAAGATGAACTGAAAAAAGAAGGGATAGAAGTAGAAGAGGCGTGCACGCTTGTTTTGCTCTCAATGGGCAACTATTGAGCCACTGCTTCCTCAATAGCTTCGTTTATAGCTTTCGCCGCTTTTCTGATTTCTTCTTCTGAAATGGTAAGAGGTGGAGCCAGCCGAAAACTCTCGGGGCAGGATAAAAAGTAGAAGGTAATCACTCCCTTTTCGAGACACTTGTCTACAATTTTATAGACCAAATCGGCAGACTCGAATTCCACGGCAAACATCATCCCGATACGGCGCACTTCGATAATTGACGGATGGCTTAACAAGTATTCTAAAAGCTCTCCTTTTTCTTCGCAAGTCTCTACTAGTTTTTCTTCCTCGATGGCTTTAATGTTCCCGATTGCAGCAGCGCAGCATACCGGATGTCCTCCAAAAGTAGTGATGTGACCCAGAATAGGATCTTCTTTCAGAACTGCCATTTTTTCGTGGCTACTTACGAAGGCACCCATCGCCATTCCTCCCGCCATGCTTTTTGCGATGGTGAGAATATCGGGGACTATTTCAAAATGCTCAAAGGCGAAAAGTTTTCCCGTTCGGCCAAAACCCGTCTGGATCTCATCCAAAATTAAAAGAGCACCAACCTCGGTGCACCGCGCTCGTAAAGCCTGCATGTATGCTTTGCTCGGGATTCTCACTCCCGCATCGCCTTGAACCGATTCCACAATCACGCCTGCCGTATGCTCGTCGATCATTTGTAGGTCGTCGATTTCTCCGTACCGCATAAAGTACACTTCGGGCAGCAGGGGGCGAAAGGCATATTTCTTTTTTTCGTTTCCCGATACGCTCAGCGATCCATGGGTAGAGCCGTGGTAAGCTTTGTGACAGGACACGATTTTTCGCCTACCCGTGTAGCGCTTGGCCAATTTTAAAGACGCCTCGATGGCTTCGGTTCCGCTATTAACAAAATAGCTGGTTGTCAAGGGATCGGGGAGGAGCTCGTTGAGTTTTTCAGCCAGTTCCAACTGCGGACTTTGAATGAACTCGCCATAAGGCATCACGTGGAGGTACTTATCCACCTGCTCTTTGATTGCCTTCACCACCGTGGGATGGCGATGGCCTACGTTCGTCACCGCAATTCCTGAAATCATGTCCAGATAGGCCTTCCCGTCGTTATCGTAGATATACGAACCTTCGGCATGGCTTACCTCTATCCCAATAGGGAAAGGAGAAGTCTGGGCTTGGAGCTTGAGAAATTGATCGTGGAGTGACATGGGGGCAAAAGTACCTCTTCTACTTCTGAGAATTGATCTTCTCCAAACTTTTCAGCATCGTCGGAATCAATTCCGTGACGGTAGGGTGGGTCTGCACACTGTCGCGTAGTATTTTGTAAGAAACATCTGCATACATGGCCGTGATGAAAGTTCCGATGATTTCGTCGCCGCCCGTGCCCAAAACGGTGGCACCGATTATCCGCTCGGTTCCTGCATCGACTACCACCTCCATAAAACCCTTGGTTTCGGCTTTCTCCTTGGCACGCGAAACATCAGACATTTCCATTCTACCGTAAAGGAAGGATCGCTCTTCGGCCAATGCTTGATTTCGGCTAAGACCAACTCGTCCCATCGGTGGGTCCATGTAAAGTGCATAGTTCAAGTGGCGGTCACTTAATTTTTTATCTCCGTCTCCGAAGAGGTAGCCCTGTACTATTTCAAAATCGTCCACCGAGGTATGGGTGAAGGCACCCTCGCCATTGCAATCTCCCATCGCGAAAACTCCTTCGACATTGGTTTCGAGGTGATCGTTTACGACAATGTTGTGGTGCTCATCGTGCGCAATTCCCGCTACATTCAAATTCAAAAGGTCGGCATTGCTTTGTCTGCCCGTCGCCATGAGCACGTGGCTTCCGCGAATGCTCTTTTCCTCACCATCGCAGTCTAATTGCACTTCCACACCATCTCCGAAGGTTTTTCCACCAATGCAATCGGTACCTAGCTCCAGATTGATGCCTTCCGATTCCAAAATGTCGGCAATGTGCTCCGAGGTACCCTCATCTTCTTTATGGATGAGCCTATCGTTGCGCTCTACGATCGTCACCGAACTGCCAAAGCGACGAAACATCTGCCCAAACTCAATCCCGATATAGCTCCCGCCGATGACGATCAAATGATCGGGCAATTCTTCCAGTTCCAATATCGACTCGTTGGTATAGTATTGTACATTCTCAAAGCCCTTCGCGGCCCTCGGTCTTGCACCTACGTTGATGAAAATCTGAGGGGCGGTGATTTGATTGCCGTTGACTTCCAGGGTGTGAGGATCTGTAAACTTCGCGGCACCACGTATCAAGGTGATTCCATCTGATTGCTCCATCATCTTCTCAATTCCCGAGCGCGAGCCTTCGATCAGTTTATCCTTCCTCGATTTGATGGCTTTTAAGTCGGCTTTGGCGATTTTGGGTGTGGAAATACCTAATCGGTCGGCGTTGTTAATTTCCCACATGGCTCTGGCCGAAGCGACATAGGTCTTGGTAGGCGTACAGCCCGTGTTCACGCAGGTACCGCCCAAACGGCTTTTTTCAATGACGGCTACTTTTTGACCTTGTTCGGCCAGCGTTTGAGCCAGGGGAGTGCCGGCTTGACCCGTTCCTATGATTATGGAGTCGTATTCTGAGGTGCCTTTGGTCATTCGTGCTGTTTTTCAATTTTTTGTAACTGTTTTGACTTACAGCAAAAACCTTGCAAAGCTTCAGAGTAACTCCTCATGGAAATGATGGGAAGTCCAAGCACCCCAAGATCTCTTTGTACTTTTTTTATGCCTTCTTGGCGCTCTTAGCGATTAAATTCTTCTTATCTCCTTCGTCCTTCTTGTCGTTCGCCTCGGATGCGTTTGAGCAGCTCGCGCTTAAAACCCTCTTCGGCTTCGAGCAGAGCAACCACTTTTTGAGGAGACAAGATTTCAGTGAAGCGGTCTATGTATTTCTCTTCAATGTCAATCTCCTCGCGTTGATATTCAAATCGAGCACTCAAGTGCTCTTTGATTTCTGCGTCCGATAAATCAGCCTGATTGATCTTAAAAATTTGGTATTTCTTTCTTCCTTCCTCGCGATGCGTATCTATCTCATCCCTGTACTGATTGTAAACAGGCCAAAACACTTGCGCTTCTTCGGGGCTCAGATCCATTTTATTTGTCAGATAGGCCACTTTCATACCTTCAAGCTCCTTACGCTTTTCGGGACTCAATATGGGCGGTTGCCCAACTTGACCGAAAACGAATACCGGCAAGAGAATTAAGAGGGTGAACAATGTATTTTTCATATCGAGTGTTCTAAAGTGATTCATAAATGAGGGACTCTGACATTTCGGAATCCATTAAATAATCTAAAATTTCATCCTCAGACAATTCTTCATCTTTGGCAAAAGTTGGTTTGTTCAGATCAATGCCCGCTGCTATTGACTCTAAGTCATATTCTTCAGCCAAATAAAGCAATACCACATCTTCAGAGACAGTTTCCAGTGTTTCGTTGACAGTAACACTCTCGGGAGTTGAAACAGGGTGAATTGCATCTTTTAGAAATGGAATCAAGGCCAATAAAACAGCCATACCCGCTGCAATCGAAAGGTTTCGGTAG
>JGI12048J13642_10343660_pt1 | contig 20859 bp, 21 predicted proteins | sample ElkSlonscriptome_16_FD_13642 | JGI IMG/M metagenome (IMG submission 13642)
TGTATCCATATGCGCGTTCAGCATGATGCCCGCACGGGCAGGATCTGTATTGCGTGTAACCAGCAGGTTGTTGTGGATACGCTTCACTGTGAATCCCTCCCTGGTCATCCACTTCAGGAGAAAAGCCGCCCGGGTGTCCTCATTGCGGCTCACTGCAGGAATGGCCAGTAGCTGAACCAGCAGGTCGATATATTTCCCGACAGAACTCATTTGAGATCGCTGATCCCTGCATGGGAGGTGATGATCCCCTTGATAAGGGCAGAGCTCAACCCGTAATGCTCCATCTCATTCAAACCGGCGATCGTACAGCCCATGGGAGTGGTCACCTTATCAATCTCCTGTTCCGGATGATTTCCCGTACTGAGCAGAATCTGGGCCGCACCTTTTGCGGTCTGAGCCGCAATCTTCCCTGCATCCCCGGCATGAAATCCAATCTGGATCCCGCCTTGTGTTTCCGCTCGGATGAAACGCAGGAAGAATGCGATCCCGCATGCTGCCATGATGGTCGCTGCCGGCATCAGCCGTTCGTTGATGATCATCGTTGATCCCAGCGGCGCAAACAGTTTCTCTATGGCCTGTTCAGCATCCCCGTCATTCCCTGCAATACAGGTCATCGATTCCCCGAATTCCACGGCCGTATTTGGCATGATCCGGACCACCGGAACCCTGTTGTCCACCCAGCTTTCCAGTTCAGAGTTCGAAACTGCCGAGACAACGCTGACAAGGATATGTTTCCCTTTTTCCAGGTGCGGCAGTATCTCTTTGACCACCGATTCAGCCTGTCCGGGTAACACTGCGAGAATGATGATCCCGCATTCGCTGACCAGTGCTGCATTGCTGGTTTTTACATCAATGCCAAGCTCCCTGAAACCAGACAAAAGTTTTTCTTTTCTCCTGCTGATCGCTACCTGGTCGGCCCTGTGTTTCCCAAATCCAACCAGCCCCCGTGCAATGGCTCCGCCGATGTTCCCGGCACCTATGATCCCTGTCTTATTTTTCATTGTTTCGCTTTTCTGTTTATCTGTAACTGTTGTACACTTATTGTTATGCTGAACATTTCCTGCCATGGCTCCGAAACCCCGGTTTCCCCGGCCCGAAAAATCTGACCTCCTGTCACATATTATGTAACCTTTCCGGCCATCAACTGTTCAGCATATATATATTTAAATAGCTATTTATATATATATATTTCTTTCCCGGGTTGTTCAGGGATCAATCCCTGCGATCCGCGTTCTTCCTGTGCCAGATCATCTGCTGGTTGCCGAGCAGTTTTGTAAAACCGTCAATATCGGCAGCCGACCAGCCCTTATTCTCCTCCCCGTATGCAGCAAATTCAGGATCCATCAGGTCAAACTCACTGGAAACCCCGGTGACCGTATGTACATAAGGTCTTAATCTGAGTGTCACCGTTCCGGTCACATTCTCCTGGGTACTCACAAGAAATGCTTCAAGGTTTCTCATCACCGGTTCCAGGAATTGTGCCTCGTGCACAAACATACCGTACCAGCCGCCCACCTGCTCTTTCCAGTGAAGCTGCCAGCGTGTAAGTACGTGTTTTTCAAGTGCCAGGTGTGCATCGATCAGCATTCGGGCAGCCGGGGCTTCAAAGCCCACCCGGCCTTTGATCCCGATGATCGTATCCCCGACGTGGACATCCCTGCCCACGGCATATTTTGCGCCGATTTCCTCCAGCCGGCGGATCACATCGATTGGTTTCATTGCCTGCTCATCCAGGGCCACAGGTTCACCTTTCTCAAAAGTGACCGACACCAGCTCGGTTCCTTCTGCCGGTGGTCCAGACGGGAATGCCTCATCTGGAAGTTCCTGGTGACTTGTCAGGGTCTCCTGTCCGCCCACGCTGGTACCCCACAGACCTTTATTTATTGAATATTTTACTGTTTTTTGTTCCATTTCAATTCCATGCTGCTGCAGGTATTCGATCTCTTTCACCCTGGAGATCCCGAGATCACGTATGGGTGTGACCACCCTGATCTCAGGAGCCAGCACATTGATGGTCAGGTCAAAACGCACCTGGTCATTCCCGGCGGCAGTGGAACCGTGAGCGATTGCCTTGAATCCGTTGTCCGTGGCATACCTGACCAGGGCGATCGCCTGGAAGGAGCGTTCGGAACTTACAGAAAGTGGGTAATTCCGGTTTCTCAGTGTGTTACCGAAGAGCATGTACCTGACACAGTTCCTGTAATAGTCCCCCGTCGCATCCAGCACCTGGTGGGAGGCAACACCCAGTTTCCCGGCATGGTCTGCAATCCGGTCCAGCTCCTCACCAGTGAAACCACCGGTATTGACAATGGCCGAATGCACCTCGTAATTTCTCTCCCTGGCCAGGTAGATGGCACAAAAGGATGTGTCCAGTCCTCCGCTGAATGCCAGCAGTATCTTTTCCTTTTTATTCATGGGTTGTATCTTTTTGCTAAGCTGCTTTTCCCTCGTCATCCTTCGGCTTCTGCTTCCCCTTACTCTCCGCGGGGCTCTCTTTCAGCATTGCAGTGCACAGGCAATGGGACCTGCGTGTGCGGACGAGGATATCATAATAGGGACAGGATTGGCAACCCTTCCAGAACTCATCATCATCGGTAAGTTCTGAAAAGGTAACCGGATGGTATCCCAGGCTGCTGTTAATTTTCATAACAGCCAGACTTGTGGTCAGACCGAATAACCTGGCTTCAGGAAAAAGTTGAGCAGATAGGTCGAGAGCCTTTGCCTTGATTTGTCCTGCCAAACCCTGTCCCCTGAAATCGGGGTTCACCACCAATCCACTATTGGCAACGAATTTATTGTGCCCCCATGATTCTATATAACAGAAACCGGCCCACCGTCCTTCACGGCTGACCGCGATCACTGATTTTCCTTCACGTATCTTATGTGTAAGGTATTCCCTGCTTCTCACTGCGATCCCTGTTCCCTTCACCTGCGAGGCACTGTATATGGCCTTCTCAACATCATCCAGGTATTCCAGGTCCTTCTCCGTAGCTACATATATATCAAATTCTTTCATGATCATTGTTTTGATTTGTTCAATTCATCTCTTCCTTCACAAAACCGGGCCACCTTGATTTCATCAGGTTCACCAGGTCTCCCTTCAATACCCCGTCACGAGGAATGATCAGGATTGTGTCATCCCCTGCGATGGTTCCTGCGATCTCATAGGAATTCAGGTTGTCCAGTGCATATGCAATGCTGCTGGCATGACCGGGGAGCGTTTTCATGATCGCCATGCCCTGTGCAAAATCGATGGATACGAATCCTGTGATCGGCAGCTCCTCGTTCTCTGAAGGGTCATTGAGTTGCCGCTCTGTAAGCATATAAATATATCCCTTTTCACTGTCCGGCATTTTTGCAACCTTCAAATACTTAAGATCTCGCGAAAGTGTTGCCTGTGTCATCCTAAAGCCCTGGCGCTCCAAAAGTGAAAGGAGCTCTTCCTGCGAAGAGATATTTGAACTATTGATCAAACGTCTGATCGCCATCAATCGCTCATTCCTGTCTTTCATTATTTGTATATTTATACATTTACAATGCAAATTTATACATTTATTTTGATCTGATGCAAGAATCTGTCTTTTTTTTCCTATTTTTGGCTCCCGGATCGAAGTGAACCGGGCCTTCCTGACAGCCGGTCTGAAATCCTTAACATCTAAAAGAGAAAACATGGCCGACAAATTCAACAAAGTACTGATCCTTGGCTCTGGAGCACTGAAAATCGGTGAAGCGGGAGAGTTTGACTATTCAGGTTCACAGGCTTTGAAAGCTTTACGCGAGGAGGGTGTGAAGACCGTTCTGATCAATCCCAATATTGCCACGGTACAGACTTCCGAGGAGGTTGCTGATGAGATCTATTTTTTACCAGTGACTCCCGATTTCGTGGAGAAGGTGATCATCAAGGAGCGGCCAGAGGGAATCCTGTTGGCTTTTGGAGGGCAGACTGCGTTGAATTGCGGGGTGGAATTGTACCGTTCGGGGATTCTTGAAAAATACAATGTGCAGGTATTGGGGACCCCGGTCCAGGCGATCATGGACACGGAAGACCGGGAGCTGTTTGCCGGTAAATTAAAGGAGATCGACGTCAAAACCCCCAAAAGTATTGCGGTAACCTCTGTAAGAGATGCACATGCTGCATCTGAGAAACTTGGATTCCCGATCATTATCAGGGCTGCCTATACCCTTGGGGGTCAGGGCAGCGGTTTCTGCAACAACAGGGAAGAGCTTGAGAAGCTCGCTACAAATGCGTTCTCCTATTCCGGTCAGATCCTTGTGGAAGAGTCACTGAAAGGCTGGAAAGAGGTGGAATACGAGGTGGTCCGTGACCGTTATGACAACTGTATCACGGTCTGTAACATGGAGAATTTTGATCCTTTGGGTATCCACACCGGGGAGAGCATCGTGGTGGCTCCGTCACAGACATTGACAAACAGCGAATACCACAAGCTAAGAAAACTTTCCATCGAGATCATCCGTCACATCGGGATCGTGGGCGAATGCAACGTTCAGTATGCACTCGATCCGGAATCGGAAGATTACAGGGTGATCGAGGTAAACGCCAGGTTGTCCCGCTCCTCTGCACTTGCATCAAAAGCTACAGGGTATCCCCTGGCATTCGTGGCTGCCAAACTGGGCCTGGGTTATGGTCTGCATGAATTGAAAAATTCCATTACGAAAACCACTTCGGCATTTTTTGAACCTGCACTGGATTATATTGTCTGTAAAATTCCACGATGGGACCTCAACAAGTTCGTCGGTGTTTCCAAGATGATTGACTCAAGCATGAAATCGGTCGGCGAAGTAATGGCGATCGGCCGTACTTTTGAAGAGGCGATCCAAAAGGGTATTCGCATGATCGGTCAGGGCATGCATGGGTTCGTTGGCAACCTGAACCTGTCATTTGACGATATCGAAAAAGAGCTCACCGAGCCGACAGACCTGAGAATCCTGGTCATTGAAAAAGCTTTTGAAAATGGATATACCGTTGACCAGGTGCATGATCTTACGAGGATCGATCGTTGGTTCCTGGTGAAGCTGAGGAACATCTTTGAACTGAAAAATGAGCTGGAAAAGGTCGGGTCACTTGAATCACTGGAAGATGACCTGTTGCTGAATGCTAAGATCGCAGGATTCAGTGATTTCCAGCTTGCCCGCATCATTCTCGGAGATGAAGTATCCCACCAGATGCAGATGGTAAGGGAGCACAGAAAAAAAAGGAACATCGTTCCCTATGTCAAACAGATCGATACGCTTGCAGCAGAGTATCCTGCCCAGACCAATTACCTTTACCTTTCTTACAGTGGCCGGGAACATGATATTGAATTCTTTAATGACCAGCAATCTGTTGTCGTACTGGGTTCGGGTGCCTACCGGATCGGGAGCAGCGTGGAGTTCGACTGGTGCAGTGTAAACGCGTTGAAAACGGTTAACGAGCATGGATACCGGTCCATCATGATCAATTACAATCCGGAGACGGTATCCACCGACTACGACGTGTGTGACAGGCTGTACTTTGATGAACTCTCATTTGAACGGGTCATGGACATTCATGACCTGGAAGCTCCCAAAGGTGTGATCGTTTCGGTGGGAGGCCAGATCCCTAATAACCTGGCCATGCGTTTGCATGATGCCAGTGTAAATGTACTTGGGACCTCACCGAATTCCATCGACAATGCTGAAAACAGGCACAAGTTTTCGATGCTGCTTGATAAGCTTGGAATTGACCAGCCCCGCTGGAAGGAGTTGACCAGCCTGGAAGAGATCGAAGCATTCGTAGACGAAGTGGGATATCCCCTGCTGGTCCGCCCATCCTATGTTTTATCCGGTGCGGCAATGAACGTGGTCTCCAACAGCGAGGAGCTTGAGCACTTCCTCACCCTGGCGGCCAATGTTTCAAAGCAATATCCTGTTGTGGTTTCAGAATTTATCGAGCAGGCAAAAGAGATCGAGATCGATGCCGTCGCAAAACAGGGTGAATTGTTTTCCTATGCGATCTCCGAACACGTTGAGTTCGCAGGAGTTCATTCGGGGGATGCCACGATGGTCTTTCCTCCACAAAAGATCTACTTTGAAACCGTCAGGAGGATCAAAAAAATTGCTCGTCAGCTTGCCGAAGCATTGCAGATCTCGGGTCCGTTCAACATGCAATTCCTGGCCAAGGACAACGACATCAAGGTGATCGAGTGCAACCTGAGGGCATCCCGGAGCATGCCCTTTGTATCGAAGGTCCTGAAGTCAAATCTCATCGACCAGGCCACAAGGGTGATGCTGGATCTTCCGGTTGAGAAACCACATAAATCGATCTTTGATCTTGATTACATCGGGTGCAAAGCTCCGCAGTTCTCATTTTCCCGCCTGAAGAAAGCCGATCCTGTTTTGGGTGTGGATATGTCGTCCACCGGTGAGGTGGGATGTATCGGGGACAACTATTATGAAGCCATCCTGAAAGCCATGCTTTCGGTGGGATACCGGATCCCGAAAAAGAACATCCTCCTGTCGACCGGACCGATGCGTTCGAAGGTGGAGTTGATCAACTCATGCAGGATGCTGGTGGATCGCGGGTACAATTTGTATGCTACCCACGGGACACATGAGTTCCTGAAGCTCAATGGGTTTGACTCCATCGACCTGGCCTGGCCGGATGAAGACAAGAAGCCTAATGTGGTCGACCACATGGCAGGGGGCCAGATCGACCTGGTGATCAATATACCCAAGAACCTGACCTCCCATGAACTGTCGAACGATTACACCATCCGCCGTTCGGCTGTAGATTTCAATATACCATTGATCACCAACGCCAGGCTGGCAAGCGCATTCATTTACGCAATCTGTAAGATTGATATCGACACCATTCCCATCAAGAGCTGGGCTGAATACTAGCCGCTCAGCGCTTCTGCCCCACCCACGATCTCGATGATCTCGTTGGTGATGGCGGCCTGGCGTGCTTTGTTGTATTCAAGAGCCAGTTCCTTCATCATTTCGGTGGCATTGTCTGTCGCCTTATGCATGGCTGTCATTCTCGCACCGTGTTCAGAGGCAAAAGAATCACGGATCGCCTTGTAGAATTGCAGTTTCAGCGACCGTGGAACCATCTCCTGCAGGATATACTCCTTTGAGGGCTCAAAAATATAATCAGCATTTACTGTCGGTGTATCTCCATCTGCAAGCTCTTCTATACTGATCGGAAGGAATTGCTCTGTCGTGAGAATCTGGGTGGCAGCGTTCCTGAACTGGTTGTATACAAGATCCACATGATCATACTCCTCTTCCACATAAAGATCCATGATCATTTGAGCGATCTGCGCTGAATTTTCAAAGGTAAGCTCATCAAAAAGCTCACTGCCGTTATGGATGATATTGTAGCCGTTCCGCCTCAAAAAATCGTTCCCTTTCTTACCGATGGCAACAAAGTGTACCTGCCCGGCCATCATCTGCGTGGAATAGGTTTCAAGAGCTGCATGTATGGCGGCTTTGATCGCGTTACTGTTAAACGCCCCACACAATCCCCTGTTCGAGGTGATCAATACGATCAGGACATTCTCCTCCTCCCGTTCCCTGGCATAGACATTTTCTTCATCTGATTTCAGGCTTCCGCTGATACTCCCCAGGATCTCCTGGAGTTTTTCTGCGTAGGGGCGCAACTGCAGGATGGCATCCTGTGCCTTCTTGAGTTTTGCAGCGGCCACCATTTTCATGGCACTGGTAATCTGTCGTGTAGAGGCTACCGACTCTCTCCTTACCCGTATCTCTTTCAGATTTGCCATTGTTACGTTCTGTGTTGTACGTTATGCGTTTTGCGTAGTGCGTAGTGCGTAGTGCGTCAGGATCCATAGCCCATTGCCCATTGCCCTTTGCCCTTTGCCCATTGCCCTTTGCCCATTGCCCATTGCTATTTTTCTAATTTCTCCACAATGTCTTTGGCAACCAATTCAATCGCAGATGTAATCTCATCCGTCAGTTTTCCTTCCGACAGCTGCTTCAATACATCTTTATGTTTAAGCTCCAGCAGTTCCAGGAACTCTACCTGGAATTGTTGCACCTGGTCAATACCCAGGTCCCCCAACAATCCTTTTGTCCCACAATAGATGATTGCAATCTGTTTCTCTACAGGGAAAGGTGTATACTGCGGTTGTTTCAGTATCTCAACGTTCTTCCTGCCCTTATCGAGTACAGCCTTTGTAGCAGCATCCAGGTCGGACCCAAATTTTGCAAATGCCTCCAGCTCCCTGAACTGTGCCTGGTCAAGCTTCAGTGTTCCCGCGATCTTTTTCATCGCTTTGATCTGTGCATTCCCTCCAACACGTGATACGGAAATACCCACGTTAATGGCCGGCCGGATCCCTGCATTAAAGAGGTTGGACTCCAGGAATATCTGTCCGTCTGTAATGGAGATGACATTTGTAGGAATGTATGCTGAAACGTCGCCAGCCTGGGTCTCAATGATTGGCAGGGCAGTGAGTGATCCACCACCCTTCACCATCGGTTTAAGCGATTCCGGCAGATCATTCATATTGGCAGCGATCTCGTCAGATTGGATAATCTTCGCTGCACGTTCAAGCAATCTTGAGTGCAGGTAAAACACGTCACCGGGATATGCTTCCCGTCCCGGAGGTCTTCTCAGCAGCAGGGATACCTCCCTGTATGATACTGCCTGCTTGGAGAGGTCGTCGTAGATGATCAGTGCAGGTCGTCCCGTATCCCTGAAATATTCACCGATGGTACAGCCTGCGAAGGGGGCATAAAACTGTAGTGCTGCCGGGTCCGACGCAGTTGCAGAAACGATGACCGTATAATCCATTGCGCCATTCGCTTCAAGTGTTTTAAGCACATTGGCTACGGTACTTCCCTTCTGGCCAATGGCCACATAGATACAATACACCGGTTTGCCCTTGTCGTAAAATTCCTTCTGGTTCAGGATCGTATCAATGGCAATGGCCGTCTTCCCAGTCTGGCGATCCCCAATGATGAGCTCCCGCTGTCCGCGACCGATGGGTATCATGGCATCAATTGCCTTGATCCCGGTCTGCAGAGGTTCATTCACAGGCTGACGAAAGATCACACCCGGAGCTTTTCTTTCGATTGGCATCTCGTAAAGTTCTCCCTTGATCGGGCCTTTCCCGTCCAATGGCTCGCCGAGTGTATTGATCACCCTGCCACAAAGTTCTTCACCCACCTTGATCGAAGCGATACGTTTTGTTCTTTTTACAGTATCTCCTTCACTGATCAGTTCGGATGACCCGAGCAGCACAGCTCCAACGTTATCTTCCTCGAGGTTCAGCACGATTCCCATCACACCGCTGTCGAATTCGATCAACTCATTTGCCTGAACATCGTTCAGTCCGTATATACGGGCAATGCCGTCACCAACCTGGAGTACGGTACCGACCTCTTCCAGTTCAATTTCGCTTTTAAATCCTTCAAGTTGTTTTTTAAGTATTTCAGATACTTCTGAAGGTTTGATCTGGGCCATATACTTATGCTTTTACGTTTATTTTAACAATTGTTTTTTTACCTTTTTCAGACTGGCTGCAACGCTGGCATCATATTGCATATCCTCGATACGCAGAACAAATCCCCCAATCAGGTCTTCGTCAGCTCCTGTCACCAGGTCAACAGGACTTTTCAATGCTTCTCCTATCACTTTCCCGACACGGTCTTTTAATTCGTCACCCATCGGCGTGGCACTGGTGAATACGGCAGATCTGATCCCCTTGTGGTTCATGTATTGGCGAATATAATTCCTCGCGATACCAGGAATAAATACCTCCCGTCCATTTTGTATCACCAATACCAGCAATGAGTGTGTAAGTGCTTGGATGCGTTTCCCAAACACCTCTTCAAAGAGCCTGATCTTATCCGACTCCCTCACCACGGGGTTGACAAGCAGGTGCTGGAACTCTGCCAACTCAGCCACACGTTGCACATCCTCCATATCCTCCTTCACCTTTTCAAGGATATTTTTTTCAAGGGCACTTTCAAAGAGTGCTTTGGCATACCGGACTGATATTTTACTGTCGTTCATCAGGGATTCAGTTCAGGTCAATGTCATCAACAAGTTTGTCCACAAGTTCCTTCTGCTCCTTATCACCACTCAGCTTCTGTCTTAAAACTTTCTCGGCGATGCTGACAGACAGCAATGCCATCTGTTCCTTCATCTCGGTAATGGCGGAGGCTTTTTCATTCTGAATAGCCTCCCGGGCATGTTTAAGAAGTTTTGCAGACTCTTCCCCTGCCTTCTCTTTTGCTTCTGAGATGATCTTATCTTTCACATTGCGTGCTTCTTTCATCATCGCATCTCGTTCCTGCTTTGCTTCTGCAAGGATTTTTTCATTATCGGCCTGCAATTGTGCCATCTCCTCCCTTGCTTTCTCTGCTGAATCAAGGGCCTTACGAATACTTTCGTTTCTTGCATGAACGGCCGACAGAATGGCTGGCCATGCAAATTTACCCAGTATAAAAAGCAGGATCAGGAAGAACAAGGTAGTCCAGAAGATCATTCCTATTCCGGGCGTAACAAGATCCATAATATTCTGTTTTAATTCATTTTAAAAATCAAGCGATCTGCAACCAACCGTTGCAGATCGCTTTTAATACGCTTTAGTTTGTAATCAGTGCAACTACCACTGCAAACAGCGCAACACCTTCAATCAAAGCGGCTGCGATGATCATTGCGGTCTGGATCTTACCGGTTGCTTCTGGCTGACGAGCAATGGCTTCCATTGCGCGTCCACCCACCATACCGATTCCGAGTCCTGCTCCGATCACTGCGAGTCCTGCTCCGATTGCTGCAAATGTTCCTGTCATAATACTACATATTAATTAATAAAACTACGCCTGGACATGCTCGTGTTCGGGCATCGCCAGTCCAATAAATAAGGCTGAAAGAAGCGTGAATATATATGCCTGCAAAAATGCCACAAGTATTTCGATCATGTCCATGAAAATAACAAGGACCAGTGATGGCACAGCCATAAACACGCTCTTAAAGAAAAATATCAATGATACCAGGCTCAGTACAATAATGTGCCCGGCAGTTATGTTTGCAAAAAGTCGCACCATCAGTGCGAATGGTTTTGTAAGGATCCCAAGCAGTTCCACAGGGACCATGATGAGCAGAAGCAACTTGGGAACCCCCGGCGGAGCAAATATATGCCTCCAGTATGCTTTGTTCCCACTGAAATTGGTGATCAGCAGGGTAAAGAGGGCCAGCACCATCGTCACGGCAATGTTGCCTGTAACATTCGCTCCGAATGGAAAAAACGGAATCAGCCCCATCAGGTTGTGGATGAGAATAAAGAAAAAGATGGTCAGCAGGTACGGCATATACCTGGCATATTTTGTCTCCCCGATATTCGGAATCGCAATGTCCTCCTCCACGAATACGATGAGTGGTTCGAGGAATCCCTGCAATCCACCCGGGGCTGCAACACCTCTCTTTTTGTAGGACTTCGCAACACTGAGGAAGACAATGATCAGGATCAGCACGGCGAGGAACATCATGAAGACATTCTTCGTTATAGAAAAATCAAGTGGAAGACCTGCACCCACAAGGTTACCCTCTTCATCCAGCTCGAGGATCTTTCCCTCAACAGACTTTTCTGTCAGCTCTCCCTTGCTGTTTTCAATCATGATTGTGCCGTGACCCAATTCAAACCCTTTGTAGCTGTGACCATGGCCAATCTTTGAAGACATGAATATATGGAAACCCGAATGCTTACTGAACAAAATCACCGGGAGGGGTACATTTACATGGTGCCCGTCTTTAGTGGTCAGAATATGCCATCCGTGGGAATCCTTGACGTGTTCCAGGATCACCTCTGAGGCATTGAATTCTTCCGACTCCTCCCCGGCATGTTCATCGCCATGTTTGGTTGATTGCATTTCATGCTGAATGTCGGAATCGTGGTGTTCTGACTGTGGACTGGTATTATTGTGTTGTGCAAAAAGGGAAATGCTGCTAAACAGAACAGAGAATAGTAGGACCCTGAAGGCTCCCGTTATGTTTTTTTTAGTCATCAACACCGTTGCTAATCAATTTGATTTCAATGTTTTATACAGAATTCCAATCAGAAAAAATGTAAGCACTAAATATAGCACAAAAAAAGTAATGATAAAGTCCTTTGAGAGATTTTTTCCAGGGGCCCAAAAGATTAGAATTAATATAAGGTAAGCAAGAAATTTTCCGCCGATCGCAGCAATCAATAGCATACCCCGGCGCTCCGGGTCTTGACCGGCTCCAATGGCAACAAGCAGGTAGGCTCCTATTGTCACGGCCGTCATCAGTGAAAGCAGTGTTGCATATCGTGCAGGCGAAAGCAGTGTGTCCACATGATCCAGCACCAGGAGTCCGGCGATCAGCAAGACCATGTAAACCGTCAGCAATATCAGCAGGTTCCTGAATTTAGGAATCATCATTCGGTCGAATAAAATCCTTCAATGCCGTATAGATACCAATGATCACACCGAGCAGTGAAAGGATTGCGGTAAACAGGGGTGTTTCCCGGGATGAGCGTTCATCAAGGCGGATGCCTGCCCAGGCAAAGATGCCGATGATGGCCAGCATCTGGAATCCCATACCGGCATATTTGAGATAGTCATTCAGGCCTGAGCGGCCCTGTGAATCACTTTTCTTCTTTTTTGGCTGGTTCGCTGACTGATTCTCGTTTTCCACCCATATCACATTTTCCGGTCAGAATAGCGCCGGGTTCAATGGCAAGCTTGCTGGTCCTGATCTCTCCGTATACCTTGGACATCGACCTGAGCGACAACAGTTCCTCGATGGTGATTTTGCCTTCAACCACACCTTCGACCTCACAATTCTTACACTTGATCTCACCATTCACCTTTCCGGATTCGCCAATAAACACCTTTCCTTTCGTAGAGAGGTTTCCGATCAGTATACCGTCAAAACGGATGTTCTCATTGGAGCTGATATTTCCCTCGATGGTAGTTCCCACTCCGATCATGTTGATCTTGTTGGTGTTTTCTGATTCAGCAACTTTTGCCATTGTATCTATAATTATTGTATGTAAATCACTAGTTCGTTAACGTCGGGTAAAGATAGAAATTATTTCACTTCCTCAATTTTTGACAATCTATGGAAAAGATACTTTGTGAAGCAGAGGCTAAGTTCCGGCATCAGTAAATCCTCTCAGGCGCTGAGCTGTCATAGCAGGATCCTGTTACTTCGGATCGTAGGCCCATTTCAGGTATACCGAACCCCACGTGAATCCGCCTCCGAATGCAGCCAGGATCACATTGTCACCTTTTTTTATCCGGGATTCGTATTCCCACAGGCACAGGGGAATGGTTGCGGCTGTTGTGTTCCCGTATTTCTGAATGTTGATCATCACCTGTTCCTTATTGATCCCCATTCTCCGCGCAACGGCCTCGATGATCCTCATATTGGCCTGGTGGGGTACCAGCCACTTCAGCTCCTCGGGTTTGACCTTGTTTCTTTTCATGATATCCACGGAGACGTCTGCCATTTTTGAGACGGCCACCTTAAAAACGGCCTGTCCCTCCTGGAATACATAATGCTCCCTGTTTTGTACTGTTTCGATTGATGCGGGACGCAATGAACCGCCTGCTTTCATATGCAGGTTCTTATAGCCGCTTCCATCTACCTCCAGGATATTGTCAATGAGACCCAGTCCCTCTTCCACAGGTTCCAGGAGCACTGCTCCTGCCCCATCCCCGAACAGCGGACAAGTTGTACGATCGGTATAATCTGTAATGGCAGACATCATATCAGCACCTACAACGATGACCTTCTTATGTGCACCGCTTGTGATAAATTTTTCTGCTGTGGTAAGTGCAAAAAGAAACCCTGAACAGGCTGCAGCCAGATCATATCCCCATGCATTGGTGAGTCCTGCCTTGTGACAGATCAATGTGGAGACTGAAGGAAACTGCATGTCAGGGGTGATGGTGGCGGTAATCACGAGATCGATCTCCCCTGGCTTGGTACCCGTTTTTTCCAGCAGCTTCTTCACAGCTTCCGTGCCCATGTCTGACGTGGCCAGGCCTCCTTTCAGAATCCGCCGCTCTTTGATACCTATACGCTGCATGATCCACTCATCGGTGGTATCCACCATTGTGCTCAGCTCATCATTTGTAAGTCTGTATTCCGGAACCCAACCGGAAATCCCTGTTATACCTGCCGCAATCATACCTGTTTGTTAAAAGTTTCCTTAATATGCGCTGTCAAACCCGAACCAACCACTTCGCCGGTTTGGATAATCATATTCTTGATGGCCTTGCTGTTTGAGATGCCGTGGCCAATAACCAATGGTGCATTCACTCCAAGCACCGGGGTTCCACCAAAATTTTCAAAATTAAACATTTCAAAATAACCATTGCACACCTTTTTCGATGAAATGAGCCTGTAAAAAGCTTCTGCCTCTTTCAGCACGATATTCCCAACAAAGCCATCACAAACCAGTACATCTGTCTCTGCACTGACAAACAGACTGTTTGCCTCCATGTTGCCGATAAAATTAAAGTCATCACTGTCGGCCATCATCTGGTAAGTGCTTCGCGTGACAAGGTTGCCCTTTTCCTCTTCCTCACCTATATTCAGCAGGGATACCCTGGGCGTATTGATCTGGTTAACAAGGCGGGCATACATACTACCCAGCATCCCGTACTGGTAAAGCACATCAGGCCTGGCGTCCGGATTGAGCCCTACATCAAGGATCACCGAATCGGGGCCCTCCATGTTGGGGATCAGCGCCGAGATTGCCGGCCTGATAAGTCCGGATACAGGGGTAATGATCTGCATTGCACCGATCAGCATGGCACCGGTATTTCCTGCACTGCAAAATCCGTCCACTTCCCCGCGTCTTAAATGTTTTTGTCCGAGAAATATACTGGCATCCGGTTTCCTGGAGAATGATTTTAAGGGATGTTCTCCCATCTCCACCCATGTGGGGGTATGGATCAATTCAAACCCTGAAATATCCAGGTTCATCTCCCGGGCTTTCCCGGTGATCAAATCTTTGCTGCCGAACAACACGATCTCTGTATCCGGGGGCAGCGCCTCTCTTGCAAGCACACTTCCCTCAATAGCAGCTTCCGGGGCATAATCCCCGCCCATCATATCAATGCCAATACGCATATTGCGTTTTCAGGCTTCCCGCAGGGGAAATTGTCAGGCCAGGTCGGCCTCGTTATCGATCACCAGTTTACCTTTGTAATAAAGGTTGCCATCTACATAATAGGCACGATGACGCTGGTGTACTGTTCCGGTTGTTGAACAGGTCGAAAGGGTGGGTGCTTCAGCTTTATAATGCGTGCGCCTTTTATCCCTTCTTTGTTTCGATGTCTTTCTTTTTGGATGTGCCATGCCTTTTAATTTTTATCCATTAGTTTTTTTAAATCATCCCAACGGGGGTCTGTTTTTTCAGTATCCTCCGCAATAATATGCTCTTCAAGTTTATTCAGCATCTGGCTGTTGCAGGTGCTTTCTCCATTACTGTCTTCCGGGTGTGTCCTTTTCACCGGAAGCGCGAGTACCAGGTATTCGTAAAAATAACCTTCAAGATCAATCTGGTTTTCATCACGCGAAACAACGACAACATCATCGTCCAGTTCCATGGTCTCATGTCCATGCTTCACGTACAATCTTTGTACTGTATCGATCCTGTATGGAAATGCATCCAGGCACCTGTCACAGATCACTGTCAGTTCTCCGCTCAATTGTAAGTCCAATGAGATGCCGTCGGGCCTTTTCGTGATATCCACATTTGCCCCCACATTTCCCGATTCCCAGTTATTGCTGGAATTATCCTGAAAGAACGTTTTCCCCAGGTCAAACTCAAACGTTTCTGTGTCCTCCTTCAGCTCCGAGAACCGGATCACATATTCACCATTCTTCTTCACACTACGTCGAATTTCGGGTTGCAAAAGTAAAAAAACTTATGATATAAAAAAAATAAATTGCTGCCCCCCCGCACGTTTATCATCCGGAAGATTGTCAGGCAGTTGTAAAAATGAAAGAAGGGGGTATATTCTGCTAATTTAATACCTCACCAATGGTATTGATGAGGGAGTCAATAAAGTAATCATCCTTGGTCAGGAACCGTGCTGCGCCTTTGCTGATGAATTCGTCTGATAATTCATCTGTTCCATAGGCAGTTAGTACGATCACGGGTATTTCCCGGTTCACGTGTTTGATCTTCTCAAGCGTCTCTATTCCGTCCATTTTTGATTCTCCTGCACCAGCCAGCTGATGATCAAGTACGATCAGGTCGGGTTCAAGGTCTATTGCCTCAAGGCAATCCTCCCCTGAAATGAAGGATCTGACATCATATTGTTGACGGCTCTGGAAGGTATATTCCAGCAGGTTGATAATCATTTTATCGTCGTCGACAAAGAAGATCAGTTTGCTCATAGTTACAGATTAGGTGCCACAAAATCAACCTCAGTCTGTCGATTTGAAACTGTATGGGTAAAAGTAACAAAATTTTTAGAAACAGAACCTGAGGTGTCGCTTTTCACATTCTCCGGTACAATAGTAGAGTCTCAATACCAGCAAACAGTTGCATGTGGCTTTCAGATGGCTCTCATTGCATTTTCCGGCATCCGGTCAGCTCGCATGTTTTGGAACTGAACACCGTGAATATAACACAAAAATGTCCGGATTCGGACACTATATTCTCGAAAAAGAACACTTTTTAATGTACGAAAGGTTCGCTTATCAGCTATCTTCGTGTTAATTAAACGATTTGGCATATGGATTGAAGATGGTAACCAGGCCGGAGATCTGTAAACGATTGATCCGGAAATGCGGGATATGCATGTAATCGGTCATTTAAAACCTCAAAACCACTGATATGTCTTTGATCAAAAATTACTTCACCTCCCTGTTCAGGTTTAGTCTGAAGGACAGGTTCTATGCCATTTTAAATCTGTTCGGACTTGCGGTGGGACTCGCCTCTGCCATTATGATCTTTCTTTACATTCAGGATGAACTGTCCTTTGACAAGTACAACGAAAAACATGAGCGGATCTATCGCCTGGAAGGTAATTTTTATATCAACGGAAAGACTGATCTAACCGCCATTACACAGATTCCTCTTGCCCCCACCCTGAAGGATGAATATCCTGAAATCGAGGAGATGACACGGATACTTCCCAACCAGGGCATATATTTTAGAAGTGGAGAGGATGTATTCAAGGAAGACAGCGTCGTACTCGCCGATTCAACAATATTCAACGTTCTCACCCTGGATCTCCTGAGAGGGGATCGGCGCACTGCACTCACCGAACCGCTTACGATGGTGATCAGCAAGAGTCTGGCCATGAAGTATTTTGGCACAGATGATGTCATCAACGAGAGTCTGCGCAACCTGGATGGTTCGGAGTACAGGATCACAGGTGTTTTCAGGGATCTGCCAAGGAACACGCATCTCAGGTTCAACGGTGTTCTATCTACAAAAACCATCGAGGAACAAATTGGCAGTGAGAGGTTCAATGACAGGAGTTCCAATTCCTTCTGGAATGTAAACACCTATTCCTATGTACTCCTGGCTCCCAATACCACTCCCCAAATGGTGCTTGACAAATTTCCTGATTTCTATGACAAATACATGCGTGAGCTTGGGGACAGGCTTGAGGCCTCCTTTGAATTGAGAATGACAAATATTGCCGATGTACATTACCAGGAAGAGGAGCTCACCTGGGATCTTCAGAAGGGCAACATGAACTATATCTACATCCTTGGCATCATTGCCATCTTTCTCGTATTCATTGCAGGGGTGAACTATACCAACCTCACAACTGCCCGGGCGGCACGCAGGGGGAAAGAGATTGGCATACGGAAGGTTGGCGGAGCTTCGAAGGGAATATTGAGACGACAGTTCCTTGGAGAATCGATGATCTCGGCCGGACTTGCGGCCATCCTTGGTTTACTGCTCATTATGATCCTGCTTCCTATCTTCAACAATTTTTCCGAGAAAGGATTTGGACTTATTGACATATTCAAGCCTGGAATCCTTCTATTTATTGCTGGCCTGACCCTGTTCACAGGGTTCCTTTCCGGCCTCTATCCAGCCTGGTATCTTGCTTCCTTTAACCCGGTGGCCATCATGAAGGGTGGGTCCGACGGTCTCAGGGAGAAGGGATGGATCCGCCGGATCCTTGTTATTTCTCAATTTGTGATCTCGGCCGCAATGATTGTCGGTACCATCGTCGTAGCAAGTCAGTTGAACTACATGAGGAACAAACCCCTGGGGTTTGACAAGGATCAGATCATCACTCTTCAATTGAATGATTCTGCAATTGTCAACAATGTGGAGGCATTTAAAAACGAGCTGTTACGCAGTCCGGTCATAGAAGGTGCGGCAAGGTCCACCTCTGTGCCGGGACGATTTGTCGGCAAGCAGGTGATGACAGTTGAGGGTGACAATGGAGAAATGCTGGAAAATACAGTCAACAGTATATTTGTGGATTTCGATTTTATTGATGTATATGGTCTGCAACTCAAAGCGCAGCCCAATGCAAGGAAATTCAGCAAAGAATTCGGATCCGACCCGCAATCGGCTTTCATAATAAACGAAGCAGTAGCAAGGGAATTTAACCACGGGTCCGCTTCCGTGGGAAAACGATTCAGACCGGGAGTATCATTAGACGGACAGGGTCCCCCGGAGGGTCAGGTCATTGGCGTGGTGGAAGATTTTCATTATGCATCACTGCACAACCCGGTTGACGGAATCGTCCTTCGGGTCAATGAAGGTCAGTTCCTCAGAACCCTCTCTGTAAGATTTAGTGAAGGTCAGGGACCTGCAGCAATAGAATGGATCAAGGAGACACGCGAACAATTCAATCCTTCCTACCCGATCCAGTATGCATTCCTGGACGAGGAAATTGATAAGCTTTACAGCCAGGAGCGCATCATTTTCAGTCTTTTCATTGCATTCACTGTACTGGTGATGTTCATCTCTGCAATCGGACTCCTCGGGCTTTCCTCATTCATGACTGCCAAGCGAAAGAAGGAAACCGGCATCAGGCGTGTAATGGGCGCGACCCAAAACCAGATCCTGGGGCTATTCCTGACCCAGTTCTCAAAATGGGTGATCATCTCCAATGTTGTGGCCTGGTTCCTGTCGTGGCTCGTAATGAAACGCTGGCTCGAGAATTTTGAGTTCAGGAATGATTTCCCCTTCTGGTCGTTTGGTGTATCTTTGCTGGTATCATTGGTAATTGCAATCATTACAGTGAGCTGGCAATCGGTGAAAGCCTCCCGCATGGATCCTGCCCGCTCTTTAACGGCAGACTGACAGATGGAAAAAATAAGAGGTGATCAGATTATCCTGAATGGCCAACCGGCCAGTCCGGCAGAATACACCCCGGATCCTTCAGAAGGAATCCTGTACGAGGTGATCAGGCAGATCGACGGTCATCTCCTTTTTGCGGAGGATCATCTTGATCGTCTGCAATCGTCCTGTTCAGGATCCGGCATGAGCTGTCCGGACAAACAGATGCTCTATCACAACCTGGAGCAGCTGCAGGATGTGCTTCCAATCCGAAACGGCAATATCAAGCTGGTGGTATTCCGCAGACTGGGCGATCCTCACATCGCCTGCTTTTTTATTCCCCATTTTTATCCATCGGAAGAGGATTATCAAAAAGGTGTCCATACAAAATCTTATGCTTATGAACGTCCCGATCCCAATATAAAAAGGTGGAACGAGGATTTTCGGCACAACGTGAGAAAATTTATCAGGGATGAGTACGTTTACGAAGCCATCCTGATGAACCAGGAAGGCAAGCTTACTGAAGGCAGCCGGTCCAACCTGTTTTTCATAAACGACAATCTGCAGGTTATTACAGCACCGCAAAATATGATCCTGCCCGGGGTCACCCGCAAGCACGTGCTGAATATCTGCAGAAATCAGCGGTTCAATGTGATCGAAAAGGTTCTTGACCTTGAAGAGGCCGGTCAAATGGTCAGCTGTTTCATTTCCGGCACATCCCCAAAAGTACTTCCCGTAAGGAAGCTCGACGAAATCAGGTTCAGTCCGGACAATGAAGTGACCAGAACGATCATAGCGTCTTTTGACAGGCTGATCGGTTAATACCCGTCCAGATTTTTCAGTCTTGTGGGACATACTGGATTCGAACCAGTGACCTCTTGCCTGTCAAGCAAGCGCTCTAAACCAACTGAGCTAATGCCCCGGGACTGCAAAAATAATAAATGTTTTTACAATCTACCCAATTATTCCCTGCCAGGTGAGTCAACTTATCAGCTTCTGGGGGGTTATATGCCATCAAAGGCTTCCAGGGCAAAAGACTGATCAACCCGAAATTGGAGATTTCCGGGACTGGAAAGAGATTGATGAGTGGGGCAGGCGAATTGCGGACACCCTGATGAGCTGATTACCCCTCCTCCGTCTGTCCGTAAACACCATCTTTTTCAACTACCGCCTGGTACATTGTCGCAAAGGCCGTCTTGATCCAGATGCCCGAGATGAACACCCCGAAAAAGAGGGCAATCAATCCAAGGATCACCACAAAGAATGCAATAATTCCCATCAGGAAGATCTGTCCTCCATATCCCTTGGTCATCTGCCAGCTCGTATTCAACGCATCCGTTAGCTCCATTTCCCTGTCAATAACAAGGTAGGAGACAAATGCAAGTCTGCACGCGAATATAATCCCCGGAACGATCAGCATCAGGAAACCAATCCCAATGATCAGATGGACCACGACATTCGCAGCAACGGCGTTCCAGTAATTCCGCTGGAACACTGCAAACATGTCCCGGATCTCAAAACGTTCTTCCCTGACCGCTTTCAGGAAAACCCAGTTTGTGCTGTACTGGATCGGGCCTGCTATGAAAATCCCAAAACCGATGGC
>JGI12048J13642_10387451_pt1 | contig 20820 bp, 10 predicted proteins | sample ElkSlonscriptome_16_FD_13642 | JGI IMG/M metagenome (IMG submission 13642)
ACAACTTTAATTGAAGCCGAACAAACCGTATTAACGCTCAATTTTAACCTCGATGAAGCGCCCCCAGAAGAAGGTTTGCTAGTGACTCTTAGCAGCGATATGATTAACTCGCTCGGGGAATTTGATGTATTTGCAACTGAATTTTCCGGGGCGCAAATTGTTAGTGTCAGCGATGATACAGATGGTTTTACTTTACGACTAACCGAACAAAACGCAAGTATTAGTTTACCCGTATTTACTGATAACGAAGAAGAAGGCAGCGAAACTATTACCTTTACCGTCGAACCGAGCGAAGAATTCACCCTAGATTCCGACGCCAATTCTGTTGAAATTACCCTCGAAGATACAGCAGATTCTACACCAACTCCGGCTCCGGTAACAAGTTTCTACGATGAAGCCGTCGATGGGGATATTTCTGGCGATCGCAATGCTCCCACTATGCTTGAATTAGAGGAGGGCGTTAATTCTTTAACCGCAACTTCGGTGGCGGGTGATGTCGAATATGTTACCCTAACCGTTCCATCCGGGTTACAACTCGACTCGGTTGACGTTGCATCCTACACTTCTGATACCGATGATATTGCCTTTGCTGCGGTACAAACGGGTACTATTTTTACAGAACCCACCAGTCAAACCGATGTCGGTAATTTACTCGGTTATAGCCATTTTGGAGCAATTGATGTCGGTACGGATATTTTAGATGATTTGGCAAACGGTCAGGGTGCAATAGGGTTTGACTCTCCTTTACCCAGTGGCGACTATACGTTCTGGCTGCAACAAACGGGAGACCTCTCAACCTACTCCCTTGACTTTAATGTATCATTTGCCGAAACTGTTCCTGAACCTGAACCCGAACCTTCTAAACCCGTTGTCAGCCTAACCGCAACACCCAAAATTGTCTCAGAAGAAGACAACGATGGCAACCCCACAATTACCTTTGGTTTTGATATCGAGGGAGACTTCCCAGAAGAAGGGTTAGTGGTTTCTATTGGCGGAGACTTTCTGAAACTTTTTGACCCGGAACAACGAATTACTAATGATAATATTCGGTTTATCATGGAACCGTCAGGCGCTTTTTCGCCCGTAACTGAACGGCCGGATATTGGCGGTTATGACCTTCTATTTACCGTTCCCAATTCTACCATTGAATTTCCGATTTTTGATGACATTATTGAGGAAATCGACGAAGAATTTACCTTCAGAATTGTTGAAGGAGTTGGTTATTCTATTGCAGAAGATGGGGGCGAAGCGGTTGCTACCCTAACCGATGGTGTCACTCCCGGAGTCGGCCCAACAGTGGGAATGTCGGTGGATCAAACCGAGTTGGCTGAAGGGGATGAATTTACTGTTACCTTTAATGTTGAAGGTGAAATTCCAGAAGACGGTATTCCCGTTTTTGTTGATGGTAATGCAGGTAGCTTGAGTGAGTTTAATATTTTTGGTGAGAATGGTATTGATCCTGAAACTGATCTTCAAGGGTTAGCAGGTTTCCCGGCATCGGATAATGATGCAGGCGGTTTCTTTGTGACTATTACTGAACCTGTTGCCTCTATTACCCTATCTGTATTTGAGGATGGTTCCGGCGAAGGAGTCGAAGAATTACCTTTTGTATTAGCCAACGGGGAACAGTACGAAGTTGATAGTAACGCGAGTGAATTTACCCTAACAATTGATGATAGCGATGATGGCGAAAATCCGGTTACTCCGGGGGGAAATCCGGTTGTTTCTGTTAGCGCTTTGGGGGGTACGTTTAACGAGTCGGAACTGATTTCTCCCAATATCGTAGAATCTACCGAGGGTGTTCCCGTTCTCAGTTTAGCGGTTAGTGTTGACGGCGAGATTCCCGAAGAGGGATTAATCGTTAATATTAATAGCAATCTCGATGATATCACCGAGTTTATTCAGGGGGCGAATTTCATCCCGACTGTTTTTGGTCCCGGAGAGGTTTTAGGGGCAATTTACAATAGTGACGGAACTGCAACGGGCTTGCAAATGCGACTTGATGGGCCTAATGCGGTGATGAATTTTGTTGGGGTTGGCTTTGAGGCGGAAGGTTCACAAAGCGTCAGTTTCTTTGTCGAAGATGGCGTTGGGTATGAGGCGGGAAGGCGCGAGTCTATTGTTAATGTTTATGATAGCCTTGACCAAGTTCCACAACTAACCAACCCGCCGGAAGTGGGGATTGAGTTTGTTAGCGATCGCGATACTCTAATAGAAGGTGGCAGTCCTGGTACTTTGAACTTTACCGTTGACGGCGAGATTCCCCCAGAAGGACTGGTGGTTTATGTTAGTAGTGGTATTCTGGGCAAACTAGGTGAGTTTAACCTGTTTGATGCGGTGGTCAGCGGGGGCGGTTTCCCTTCGCCGGATGGCAATGGGGGGGGTTTCTACTTCAAAATTACCGAACCAACTGCCAGCATTGAACTACAAGCTTTTGCGGATGATGTGGTTGAGGGTTTGGAGTCGATTACCTTTAGCTTACAAGAAGTTCCGGGTTATGCGATCGCCGATAATGCTAATATAGCCAGCCTAACGATCGCCGATGATGCTAATTCTCTGACTCAAGTTAGTTTAGAGGCGAGTCCTGAAGTTTTAATTGAGTCGGAAAATACCGTATCGGTTCACACGTTTAACTTAAGTTCTCCCCCACCCGCAGAAGGATTAACTGTATCAGTTGATGCTCCCAATTTAAACGAATTTGACCTCGACAGCATCGACCTAGAGGGCGCTACAATTGCGGAAGTTCGGGATGATGGTTTTGACCTAACAATCACAGAACAAGCCGCTACGGTTAATTTAACGCTGGCTGAGGATAACGAATCGGAAGGTTTGGAAACGGCTGTTTTTACCGTTGCAGAAGGGGAGGGTTATCAAGTTTCACCGGAAGTTGGGGAAGCTAATTTTACCATTGTAGACACAACTGAGGAAGCGCCACCGTCGCCGTTGGAAATCTCCGAACCCAATGATACAATTACCGAAGCGATCGCCACGAATCTCAGCGCTGATAATGATACCGTTTCCCTAGATAGTGCTATTTCCTTTACCTTTGGTAATCGTTTGGTCGATCAAACCGAAGATGTGGATATGTATTCCTTTGACTTGGAAGCGGGGGATAGCGTTGTATTAGATATCGATGCGGAATTGTTGGGGTCTTCCCTCGACTCGGTATTACGTTTGTTTGATGGGTCCGGAAATCAACTCGCCCAAAGTAACGATGATTTTGCACCCAATGAATTGTTAGCCGATAGTCAGGGAGATTCTTATCTAGAATTTACTGCTGAGACGGAAGGAACTTATTATGTGGGGGTCAGCAGTTCCCCCAACGGTGAGTTTGACTTTGAGAATAATCCCTACGAACCCTTTGAGGCGGGTAGCGGTACCGGAAGCAGTAGCGGCGAATATACCCTCAATCTGTTATTGAATCAAGAAATTCCCTCGGAACCGACTCAAGATGGTATTGAAAACCCTGATTCTGTACCTGTAACCGATGATGAAACGTCATTCGATGAAACCGAGTTAAATGATACCATCGCCAATGCTAAGAGTATCGAAGTAGGGGTTAATTCGACTGTTACCCTTGCTGGAGAAATTGGTACAACTCCTGCAACCCGCAACCTGATCGATCGTTCCGAAGATGTGGATATGTACGGCTTTGAGTTGGAAGCGGGTCAAACTTTGGTCCTCGATGTTGATGCGGGGGGTTCGGGTGATGCGGGGGTCGAAGGTTCGTTGATGGACTCTGTACTGCGGATTTTCGATAGCGAAGGGAATGAGGTTGCTATTGTTGAAAATGCGGCGGCGCCCGATGAAATCTTTCAAGCCAATGGCGATACTTATATTGAGTTTATCGCTCCGGAAACGGGGACTTACTACGCCGGAATTAGCAATTTGGGCAATAATTTCTATGACCCGAATGTTGCGGGAAGTGGTAGCGGTTGGACGTTCCCCGGCGCTTTTGAACCGGGTCCTTATTTGCTGAATGCGACGTTGCTTCCGGTTGATGGTGGCGGTGAACCCGATATCGTTGGTACCAATGACGCCGAAACTCTCGAAGGCGATAGCGAAAATAACAGCATCGATGCTTTGGGCGGTGATGACCTCGTTGCGGGCGGTTTGGGCGATGACAGCATCTTCGGTGGCTCGGGTGATGATGTCCTGCGGGGCGATGCGAATCGTCGTTCTCCGGGCGGTTCAAATGGCGGTGATGACGTTATTTCGGGCGGCGCTGGTAATGACCGGATTGGCGGTAAGGGCGGTAATGACCTCCTTAGCGGTGATGCGGGTGATGATGAAATCTTCGGCGATGACGGGGATGACACTATTATGGGCGTCACGGGTAACGATACGCTGACGGGGGATGATTTCTCCGGGGGTAGTGGTAGCGATTTGTTTGTCTTTGGTAATGGGGATGGAACCGATACTATTACCGATTTTGATGTTACTGAAGACATGATTGGTTTGGTCGAAGGTGAACTCATGTTTGAGGATCTTTCGATTACCAATAGTGATCTGGGTGCGACGATTAGCGTTATCGAATCTGGGGAAACTTTGGCAATTATTCAAGGTGTTGATTCTGATGAATTAACCTCTGATTTGTTCGTGTATACGCCCGATATTTCTCTGGTTTAATTAACATCCCTCAGATCCCCTTTTAAATTGAGGATTTGCCACTCGAAAAGTCCCCCTTTTGAAGGGGGATTTAGGGGGATTGTTCGTATCTCACCGGATCGATAACCGCTATAACCGTTGAATAAGTTTTATCATCCGGTAACTTAACCAATACCTAATGGCTCTCGAAAAGAAGAAGCTATAAATCCATTTTTTCGCTTAAATCTCCTCTTTGAATTTTGGACGAATTCGCTTAATATTATCCTGTAGAAATGCAGAAGGTAGAATATAATTTGGATCGACTGCTGCATAGATTGGTAGTTGATCTAAGATAATTTCCACAGTCGCTTGTTGAGTTGAGATTTGATACTGTTTTGAAAATATTGGTTCTCTATCCTGATTCAGCAACGAAAGGGTTAAGGGAAAGTCTAAGGTTGTAGATTCTTGCTGTCCTAAATTTTTAGTATACAACTTTTGGGCTTCAATTTGAAGTGTTACTTTGTACTTCCCATCGGGTAAGCTTTCATAAACCGCATCGGATAGTCCAACTTGATAGGTGACAACATTTGCAAACAAATCCCGAATTATTTCTTGATGTTTAGAAGAAGCTTTTTTGAGAATTGCACCTTGTAAATCTAGAATGGTTGGGTAAGGTTCGGGTTGGTAACGATAGGTTTGTAGAAAGTCTTTGATTGCGGCGAGTAAAGCATCTTGTCCGATCAAACTTTCAATCTGTTCTAACACCATTCCCCCTTTTAAACGGGCAATTGGTAACTCATTATAAACATCAATTAAAGGCGGTTCTTGGAAGTCTATTTTACCCAACTGACGAAAGAAATCCCGCATCAGTTGTTGTCGGGAAAGATGCTGTTGTTTTGGGGTTCGACGAGAACGTTGATAGAGAGAACTCGCATAGGAACTGAGGGCTTCTCGAATGGTCATTCCTCCAGCAACATCGGCGGAAATAATTTGATCTTCCCACCAAGAATAAGCTAAAAGATAAGTCACCCAATCAATAATATTTTCTTTTCCTAATCCCTCAGCCTCACTTTTCCAAACCAAAACTTCGGGAATTCCAATCACTCCCGCCTCTGAAAATACCATACCATCATAGTAAACAAATTCTACAACTCGGACTTGCTCAAACGGATAATTTCCGAATGTTTTTTCATAGAATTCTAAAGCTTTTCCAACCTGTTCGGCAATTAACTTTACATTCTGTTCGTGCTGAGGATGATAGTAAATTTCTATCGGAACCCGATAATTATTATCCCGATAAGTAGCATATCGACCCGAATAAATGGTAAACTTACCTGGGTCGGGAGTCGTTGATTGATATTGAAAATAGTTACGATTATTTGATTGCCATTGCTTGACTAATTGACCCGCAGTAATTGCAGTTTGATCGGTGGAAGTTCCAATAATAATCTCTGTTTTTCCCCAACCTAAATGAGTCAACATCAAGCCTTGAGAGCGTCCAATGGGATCGTTATGATCTCGCATCCGTTCGTCGAGGGGCGGTAAATTAAATTGCTCCCGTAGCCATGCTTTTTTATGTTCTACCATTTTAGTATAGCCCACAAATGGCAAAATAAAAGGGCTATATAAGTTGGTTCCATTGCCAACAACATCGTTGGGATAAATCATATAAATATCATCACTATTAACGTGATTTTCAAACCCTTGAGGATGCGGGGTTAGAGTTGTAAATTGCATGGTTTGACGTTCACCCGGCATTAAGGGCTGTTCGAGATCGTAAATATAATATCCCCATTTTGGATGGGCTTCTCGCAGTTTTAAACCGGGATAACTAACGTCTTCTAACTTCAGGTGAATAAACGTTATCAGGTGGATTTCATTGATGGGTTTTTGGGTTTTATTTTCTAGTGTATATTCACCCTTTGCCACAAAATAACGCTCATCTGGATAAAGTTCAATATTGAGTTTAGTTTCCGTTACCACTGGCATGGGTAAACTTTCATATTGTTTGAATTGCTTTTCTATTTCTGCTGCGGTTTCTTCTTTGCCTGGAGGTTGATATTCATTCAATATATTTGTGTTGTAAAAAATCCATCCTCCCACCCCCGCAAACACAACAACTAATCCGGCTAATATCTGCTTTATTCGGTTTCCAGCTTGTTGCCATGAACGTTTCCACTGTTTTTTATCAACCGTTCCCCTCGGCCAAAAAATAACAGCAATGACAATCATAATCGCCCCAATAATTCCCCAGTAAAGGGTGTACCAGAGATGTCCGGTAAATAAATGACCATAGCCGTTCATCGGGGAATAATCAATGTCGTTTGTGGCTGCAAAACGATAAAGATTGTGATACCAACCCAAAGCATCTAAGGGAATTTTAGAGAGGGAAATTGCTAAGGCTAATGCCATCCCCGCATATTTATGTCGCGTTATGACTTGGGTAAATAATGCTAAAATAGCAGTTAAATAAAAGTACAGCCCATGTTCGACAAAGAGCATTTGAAAGTACAGCGGAAAGTTAAAATTTGTATATCTGCTAAAAATTTGGTACATCACCATCACCGCCATTGCTAACAGTAAATTAAGGGTAATGATGACAAATAGGGTTGTGAGTTTTGATAACAGTAAAACCGAATTTGAAATGGGTGTGGCATCTAAAACAGATTGTAGACGAAAATTGCGATCGCGCCACATCAGTTCGGCTGAATAGATAATAATAATGGCGAAAAGAATATATTCTAAATAAATATTGGCAGAATGAATTAAAATATCCGTACTGGGATTTGAATAATTATAGGTACGGGTTCCCATTGCTGAGAGTATGAGGCTAATTAAACCAAAGCCTGTTAGGAGTAAAAATGCTTTCCCTTGTAAAACTGATTTGATTTCAAAAAAACTCCGTTCAAACCATTGCTGAATTATCTCTTTTACGCCAAACCTTTTCTGCGGTTTTGGAGAACGAGCAAAAAAGTCAATCTGTTTCGTAGTTTGAATGATAGAAGATGAAGAATTTTCTAGATTTTTAACCGACTTAACGGATTTTGAACGACCAGAATTAATCAGTTTCATTGAGTAGCTATGATAGCCCCCAACAAACAGAATTAAACCCATACCAATCCAAACTAATCGATTCCAAACTAAGGTTTGACTCAAGGGCGGCATGAGTGTATTATGTTGATAGATCGTCCAGGTTAAGGTTTGTTCTTCAAAGGCATAAAAACCAAACGGATCTAACATTGCCCAGAGTTGATATTGCTCAAAATTAATGACATCAACCCCGACCATAATTAAGGAGGCAAGATACAGCATTACGAGAATAATTGCCCCGGCATAGGTAATCGCAAGGCTGCGGGTTTTTGAAGCTAGAGAAAATGCGATCGCCGAAACTAAAAATAAGTTGGGGAGAACAAATAATAAATAACTGAAAATGTAAGCATCGAGACGTAATGGCCCCACTGCAAAGGGATTCAGTCCCGGCATTAGCGTTCCCAAAATCATTCCCAATAAGTAGCCAGAAAAAGCCAGGAGTGTTACAGTAAATGCAGCTAAAAAACGAGTAACGAGGTAATCCCATTTCCGAATGGGGGTAGATAAAATTAAAGACTCCATCCGAGTCTGATAATCTCGCACAAATGTTTCTGCAACAAAGGCTGAAGCGGCTAAAATTCCAAAAATGGTATACCAAATTGTAGTTTGAAAAATCTGTGATGGGCTATTGACAAAGAAAAAAGCATTTCCCTGTTCTGCTTTAGAAACAATATCTGTTAATCCAATCCCAAAAAACAAAATTGCAATCAACCAAAACGTGGGGCGGCGGAGATGATAAACAAATTCAAAACTTAAGATAGAAGACATAGATTTAACTAGACAGTAACGGGTTCAGCTTGAGATTGATCTAATAAAGCAGTAAAATAAACGTCATTTAGATCGGGTTCTGTCATCTGAAAACCTGCATCCGGTTGAGAATCGCTTAACACTCGAATACAACGCGCTCCTCGTGACATTCGAGAGGTTATTAATCCCCAGTTATTTGATTGATTATCCGATGAATTAGAGACTTTAAAATCATCAAAAACTTTTTTCCAAACTTTTCCTTGAAGTGCATTTGTTAGAAGTTTAGGACTACCAGAACAGACAATTTTCCCTTGATTTAGAATTGCCATCTGGGGACACAGTTCAGCCACATCTTCCACAATATGCGTTGAAAGTAATAACACCCGATTTTGACTAATTTCTGCTAATAAATTCTGAAACCGAATTCGTTCGGTTGGATCTAACCCGGCTGTCGGTTCATCGACTATAATGAGTTTAGGCGATCCTAAAAGGGCTTGGGCAATCCCAAATCGTTGGCGCATTCCACCGGAAAACGTTCCTAATTTCTGTTGACGCTGAGAGTAAAGATTCACCAGTTGTAACTGTTGGGAAACTATTTCTTTACGTTCTTTAGGATTAACAAATCCTTTAAAAACAGCGAGTTGATTCAACAATTCCTCGGCAGAAACATGGGGATAAACGCCAAAATCCTGGGGTAAATATCCTAACAGTTGTCGGGCGACTTGAGGTGAACTCAGCAAGTCCACACCATCGAGTTGAACAGACCCAGAATCCGCGTCTTGAAGGGTTGCCAGGGTTCGCATCAAACTGGACTTTCCCGCCCCATTTGGCCCAAGTAGTCCAAAAATTCCGGGTTCAATTTCTAGAGAAACGTTCTGTAGTGCTTGGATTCCGTTGTTGTAGGTCTTGCTCAACCCACGAATAATCAGCATCAGTTGCCACCCTATCGAAGAATAGTCTAAAGCTTATAATTTAATGACATTCTTTGTCAACCAAGCGGATTAATGATATTCTGGTTAGCACAAACTCAAACTGAGTTGGGGACACAGTTGGAATTGCTGTCCTAGTTTTACTAATTTTACAGGAAGAAATCGTGAAGTTAATCTATACAACTGTTGCTTCTGCCAGTTTAATCGCTTCTTTGGGCTTATCTGCAACTGCTCACGCAGCTTCTTTTGATGAGAGTCTTATTAATAATCAGTTTCTATTAGATGTTCTCAATCGCAACAGCCTTGAGAATACAGTCAGCGATGCCACAGCAGAACAATTACAAATAACTCTTGATCAAGTCCGCGATGACATTCCCGGCGCTTTTCTTGGAATTATCAATCCAGAAAGAACTTGGGTGGGAGTCAGCGGTGTTTCTAATCTTCAAACCGAAACTCCCTTAACCCTCGAAGATCGGTTTGAAATTGGTAGTATTACCAAAACCTTTGTTGCTACAATTATATTACAATTAGTTGAAGAAGGAAAGATCGGACTAGATGACCCGATAACCGACAGGCTATCTGTAGAAGTATTAGCAAATATTCCCAATTTTGAAAAGATTACAATTCGTCAATTATTAAATCATACCAGTGGAATTGCAGACTATACTCTGCCGTTGTTTTTTCAAGCTCAAACGAATCCAGGAGTATTTTTGCAAGACTGGCAACCGGAAGAACTTTTAACTTTTATTACCAATCAAAACCCTTATTTTGCGCCGGGTGAATCTTGGGAATATTCTAATACAAATGTGATTTTATTGGGGCTAATTATTGAAGCCGTCACCGAATCTAATATGGCGGCAGAAATTCGTTCTAGAATCCTTGAACCATTGGAACTTAACGATACATTCTTTGCGGAAGAAGAAGAGATTCCGGGAGGATATGTTAATGCCTATTGGGATTTTGATGGAGATGGTAATTTTAATGATGTTTCTGGGGCTAATTTATCTTGGGCTTGGGCGGCAGGTGCAATGGTTTCTAACCCAATTGATCTGGCACGATTTATTTCGGGTTTGCTAAGTGGACAGCTATTGGCTGAGAATTCTTTAGAGCAAATGTTGACCTTTGAGCAACCCATTAATTCTGATAATTATGATGCTTATGGTATGGGAATTGGGGCGTTAGAAAGTCCGCTCAGACAATGGTATGGTCATCGAGGTTTGACCTTGGCTCATCGCTCAAATTTGTTTTATTCCCCGACTGATAATATCATTTATATCGAATTGATTAATTCGAGAGACTTAGATAATATTAGTAATCCATTATTTGCGATTTGGAGAGCCGAACAACAACCACCAACTCCCATTCCTGAACCGGGAAATATCTGGGGATTACTGTTGATTTCAATCGGAGGATTTAGGCTAATAAAAAAGTTCCGATAAGCGAGTCGATCAGATTGAATTTATTTCAGGGATTATGTCGAATATTGAATCAAAAGCAGAACCGGAATTTAATCCTGAACCCGAACCCAGTTTTGAATCTGTATCAAGATTAAATCTTGAACAAGAAGCCAATCAAAAAAATACAAATGAGACGAATAAAGCCAAGATTAAGCAAGAAATAGAACAATCAGAAAATAAACAGGAAGATAACCCCAAATTTCAGCCCAAAGTTCAATCCAAGTTTCGTAATTATTGGCTATTTGGACTGATGTTGATTGCTGGACTCCTGGTGACTTTAATTGTTCTTTATAGTTGGCGATCACGCCATCAGATTCAGACTGATGATATTGAAATTCTAACTGTACCTGTGGAAGCCAAAGAAATCACTGTGCGAATTACAGCCAGTGGTGTTGTTCAACCTGTGCGGCGAGTTAATCTCAGTCCAAAAACACAAGGACGCCTAGCTCAATTATACGTTGAACAGGGCGATCGCGTGGAAGTTGGTCAACTGATTGCCCGCATGGAAAGCGGCGAAATAGAGGCGCAATTATTGCAAGCAAAAGCGAAATTATCACAAACAAAAGCCAACTTAGAAAAACTAAAAACCGGAAGTCGTCCCGAAGAAATTGCCGCAGCCCAAGCGAGATTAAATCAAACAAAAGCCCGTTTAGCTGAATTAAAAGCCGGAACTCGGATCGAAGAAATTGCTCAAGCCAGAGCGAAATTAAACGAAGCCGAAGCAAGATTAGCAGATGCGAAATCGGGAAGTCTCGAAGAAGAAATTGCTCAAGCCAGAGCCAGAATTGAAGGCAATACAGCCGAATTAGAACTTGCCAATGAACGGGTTAGTCGCTATGAAAATTTAGGGGAACAGGGCGCAATTTCTCAAGATGAACTCGAAGAATATCGACAAAATGAACGCCGACTTAATGCCGTTGTGGAGGAAGCAAAAAGACGTTTAGAACAACTTCAACAAAGTCGAAAAACTCAAATTGAACAATTGCAAGCAAGCGTTGAACAAGAACGTCAGGCTTTACAACAATTGCAAAATGGGGCGCGTCCCGAAGAAATAGCTCAAGTTGAAGCCGAAGTCGCCGAAGCCCAAAGTCAACTGAATGAATTATTAAATGGAACTCGATCCGAAGAAATTGCAGGTTCTCAAGCCGAAGTCGCCGAAGCAGAAGCTTCTGTACAATTTTATCAAACTCAGTTAAAAGATACAGAAATTCGCGCTCCTTTTGCGGGAATTATTGCCCAACGTTATGCCGTAGAAGGGGCGTTTGTGACCCCGGCAACTTCGGCATCTGATGCCACTTCTGCGACTTCGACTTCTATTGTCGCGTTGGCAAAAGATTTAGAAGTTTTAGCTAAAATTCCCGAAGCGGATATTGCTCAAATTAAACCCAATCAAAAGGTCGAAATTGTGGCCGATGCTTACCCGGATCAAGTCTTTGCAGGACGAGTTCAACTCATCGCCCCAGAAGCGGTAAAAGAACAAGATGTTACCTTATTTCAAGCCCGCATTGAGATTATTTCAGGCAAAGAAAAACTACAGTCCGGGATGAATGTTGATCTCAAATTTATCGGAGAAAAACTCAAAAATGCTCTCGTTGTTCCGACGGTGGCAATTGTCACCCATCAAGGAGAAACGGGGGTTTTAATGCCCGATGAAGACAACCAACCGGAATTTCACCCGGTAACAATTGGTTCAACGCTAGGAAATCAAATTCAAATTCTCAAAGGGGTATATACGGGCGATCGCGTATTTGTTGAATTGCCCGAAAATCAAACCCTAGAAGACATTATTAAGTAATGAAAGCAGAATCTATTCCCTTAAACTTATACAAATCAACCCATTCCAAAAGTATCAACCTAAAACACCCAAACTCAACCCATCCGTTTCCAAAAGTATCAACCTAAAACACCCAAACTCAACCCATCCGTTACCAATGAACTTCCTAGAACACGTTAAAATGGCAACCCAAACTCTAGTCGCTCATAAAATGCGAAGTAGCTTAACAATGCTCGGAATTATTATCGGAAATGCTTCTGTTATTGGAATGATTGGAGTGGGAGAAGGCGCCCAAGAATTTGTCAGTCAACAGGTCAATTCTTTTGGGCCGAATGTGTTGTTTGTTCTCCCCGGAAGTCCTGAAGCTCAAAGTCGTCCGGTTTATCCGCCTCAAACTTTAGTTTTAGAAGATGCGACAGCCATAGCGGAACAAGTTCCCTCTGTTAAAGAAGTGGCGCCTTCGATAACAGGAAGCGAACTGATGTCTTATCGGGGAAAAAATTCTTCTGCGGCTTTAGTTGGGGCGACTCCCGAGTATTTAACGGTTCGCGGTTTTGATGTGGCTAGGGGTCGATTTATTAGCGATTTAGACTTGAAAAGAAATGAACAAGTTGTCGCTTTGGGTTCAGAAATTGCCGAACAATTATTTGGGAATGAAGACCCGTTAGGAAAATCGGTGCGACTCAAAGATATTACTTTACAAGTCGTTGGGGTAATGCGCCCTAAAGGTTCAACGCTAGGAAATAATCAAGATATGAATGCTTTTATTCCGGTGACAACAATGGCAAATCGAATTGTTGGTAAAACCTCGCCTTATGGAATTCAAGTGACATTTATTTCCGTTTCTGTAGAAGATCAATCTAAAATGCCTGCGGCTCAATTTCAGATAGAAAATTTACTGCGACTGCGACATAAAATTACAAACGAAGATGACTTTACAGTTCAGAGTCAAAAAGAGTTGATGGACAGACTCAGTAAAATTACCGGGGCGTTGACATTATTACTGGCAGCAACCGCAGCAATTTCTTTGTTTGTGGGTGGAATTGGAATTATGAATATTATGCTAGTTTCTGTTACCGAACGAACCCAAGAAATCGGACTGCGAAAAGCGATTGGTGCTTCTCAACGGGATATTTTAATGCAGTTTATTATCGAAGCTGTAATTTTATCGGCTGTGGGAGGATTAATCGGCACAACAGTCGGAGTGAGTGGTATATTTATTATTGGAATGTTAACGCCTTTAGAAGCAGGAATTTCACCTGTTGCGATTGGGTTGGCGGTGAGTGTTTCCGGTGGAATTGGGTTATTTTTTGGGGTATTTCCTGCCAAACAAGCGGCAAAACTTGACCCCATTGTTGCGTTGAGAAGTGCTTAAAACAGTCAGGAGTGATAAATTATAAATTATAAATTATGAATTATGAATGATCAATCTTGCCTGTCCCCTCTCTTGGTCAGCTTAATAGAAAAATGGTTTAAGATAATCGAATTAACGATCTTAAAACATTGGTCATGTCTTGGCTGAGTAGCTGAAGTAAAAGCGACTGATGGGAATGGATAAAGAAATGATCGCCCGGAAGAGTTTGTAAGCAAAAATCAGCCGTTGTTTGGTATTCCCAAGCCAGCATCTCTGCTTGACTCACTTGTTGATCTTCCGAACCGCTAAAGGCTGTAATTCCACAAGTTAACGGAGGTTCAGACTGATAGTTGTAGGTTTCTAAAACTGCAAAATCTGCCCGCAAACAGGGTAACAATAAATCCATTAATTCTTGATTGTTTAAAACCGCTTCTGGGGTTCCATTGTAACGCCGTAATTCTTCGATAAACTCGGAGTTTGATAACTGATGAATGGGCGGGTCGGGATCGGGAATTTGCGGCGCACGACACCCCGAAACAAACAAGTGTTGGGGAGTAAGATCGTATTCTCGACGCAGTTGACGCGCCAACTCAAAACTCACCAATCCGCCCATACTATGACCAAAAAAAACAAAGGGTTTATCTAAGTAAGAATGAAGGGCTAAACTCAAGGCTTGAATGAGGGGTTTCATTTTTGTATATGCGGGTTCGAGCAGGCGTTTTCCTCGCCCCGGAAGTTCAACTGCACACAGTTCAATACTCGAAGAAAAATAACAAGGCCAATTTCTAAAAATTAACGCTCCTCCTCCGGCATAATGAAAACAAAATAGGCGTAATTTTGCTTCGGGGTTCGGTTGCCAACAGGTTAACCAAGTATTAAAGTTTTGTGTTGTTGTCATGTTGAAATGAATTTAAAACTGTGGTATCGTAGGTGTAGCCGAGTTTTCTATAGTTCAAAACATCGGCGGGAGTAACGGTTTTTTCTCCCTGAAAATTAACCAGCAAAGACCCAATATTTCCCAATCCATAATCTCCCGGTTTTGATAATCCTCCATCCCAGGGCCACATCGGATCGTTAAGGTTGTGTCCGGCAGGCATTTTTGCACTCGGATAAAAGCTTTCGCCCGTATGTCCGTTATCTTGCCATTCTGCCCATAATCGATCTACATTGGCATGATTTAACCAAAAAATTGGGTCGTAAGGTGAACTGGGAATGCTATCCATTGTACCGAGGATTTTAGTTTGATGGGGAACCCGATCTTTCGGGCGAATTTCATCCACTAAACTCCCGCCAATGATAGAATGTGCGTAGGCGTGTAATGCCCAACCCGGAACATATTTTCCGGTTTTTAAAACTAACGCGCCTTCAATAATCGCATTGAACACTTCATAGTTATCAAAACTCATTAATTGTTCAACTTCTGTTTTGGAAATCGGGTATTTTTCGCAGGGCGGTAAACCTACAAACCGAATGAGTTTTGACCCTAATGAAGTCATATTAATCGGGTCAAAATGAATGTTTTCATTCAGCGTCCAATCAGCCAAAAAACCCGAGGTTACAGGGCCGCCTGTAAAGGGACCAAAACCCGGAATTTCTACCGTTTCTCCCGTTCCATTTGGGCCGAGAAAATTCTCATCTAAAATAATCGTTAATGCTTGCGGATCGGTCCAGTCCCAATAGGGAATTGTCACACTCGGATCAATTTTTTGCAATTGTTGTTCAAATTCCCACAAAAATTGACGATGCCAAGGCAAAAAAGCGGGTTGACTGTGGGCGGGGTTGCCTTCAGCAAAACCTTCTGCACCCAACTTTTTCCGAAACCCCATCGTTAAAACGTGTTGCAAAACAAATTGATCGTAAAGACTAATTTGACTGCCTTCTGGAAAGGTATTTTTTAGGGTTTTAAGCGCATTAACAAAGGCTGTTTTTTCCTCAGTCGTGAGGTTGACAACATTCTTACGAACCTGTATATTTTCGATGAAAACAGGTTGAGGATAAACAGAAGTCGCTAGGGCTGTATTTTCTGGCAACGGAGGATGGTAATAGCTGGAGGTGAATTGTAATTTAGTCACCCCCACCACAATGGCGGCGACCATGAGGGCTATTACCCCTAATTTTATCCGACTTAATTTTATAGATGAAAAGCGTTTCAGCACAAGAGATTTTTCACTGTAGACTGTTATACTGTAGACTGTTAGACAGATTAATTCTCAAAAAGAGAGATTTAAGGAAAGTTCAGCGAAATCCTGGTTTTTTTGCTGACCTGCCTGTATAATAGCACGGTAATGTTGAGAAAATATCTCAAGTACGATGAACTGGAGTATCTTTTTGGCGGCGGCGGGGAGTGCCAGCGTTGAGTTTCTCGAAACTGCGGCTATTGCTTATGCGATCGCCCGTTCCGGCTACAGGCGCGAAGCCATTTGGGGAACGGTAGCCGGGTTGACGGTGGTGGCTGTGGCGGCGATCGCTCTTGGTAGTAGTTTGCAGTTAATCCCCTTGTACTTATTGCAAATAGTTATCGGTAGTCTGCTGATCTGGTTTGGTTGGGGATGGGTGAAAAAGTCCGTTTTGCGACAAGCCAAAGGAAAACGTGCAGGTTGGATGAGTGATGATCCTTTAGAAGCCGAAGGAATTTTGATTGAAACGGAACCCGAAAATTTCAGTCCGTTGAACTTTATGATCATGGCAAAAAGTGCCGCTTTAGAAGGGTTAGAAGTTGCGATCATTGTGACAACGTTAGGCTTGGCTTCTGCGGCGTGGAAAGAAGCCATTAGTGCTACTGTTTTAGCTTTAGTTTTCTCCCTCGGTTTGGTGATATTACTCCATCAATATTTACTCAAACTTCCTGAAGTTTTAATTAAACTCGGAGCGGGAATTTTACTGATGGCGTTAGGTACGTTTTGGCTTGGTGAAGGATTAAATTTTGAATGGCCCTTTGCAGAAATAGCTATTTTAATTTTAGTTATTTTTTATAGTTTAGCTGCAACTATAGCCATTTATATCTTGAAAAAAAATCAATTTCCTAACTCAGAAGTTCAGGAATTAAGGAATTAAAAACCTGTAAGCTGTCATTGGTGAGTGCAACGAAGAATCTCAATAGTTTACAAATGAGAGCTTTCAACCTCTGACTGACTCTGACTGACGCTAACCCATCCTACAACTTAGAGAATTAAACATTTTTATGATTACAACAGAACTCGTAGAAAATAAAACCGAATGCACCTATTGTAACGTTTTTTCCAAAGCAAACGGAGTCGATCCAATTGGTACTGCACCGACAGTTGAACAATGGTTAATTGTAGAAGTTCCTCAACCTTGGACAAGTAACCCCTGGAAAAATCATCCTCGGCTTCAGCCTGTGGTTGAATTATTGAAACAATGGGAACAATTGAACCCTAAAATTATGCTGAGACCCCTGTTAGTTGTTCCCGATGAAGACTATTCTAAACCCGGTTTTGTGCGAATTTTTCATTACTCTCGTTTGAATGTCTTATTTTCTCAGTTTGAAAAACAGGAATATCTCGTTCCTGAAACCGAACTTAGTTCAGTAGTTAACGCGCTTTTAATTCAACCCCAACATTTAGAAAAGTTTGCAGAATATCGCCAAAACACCCAAGATATTCGAGATATTTTAGTTTGTACACATACTGATGTTGATCGCGCTTGTGGTCGGTTTGGTTATCCTCTTTATCTCGAACTTCGTCAAAAATATGCTGCTAATTCTCCAAATAAACTGAGAATTTGGCAAACAAATCACTTTGGCGGTCATCAATTCGCACCGACTTTAATTGATTTTCCTTCGGGTCGGTTTTGGGGTCATTTAGAGTCAGATATTCTTGACTTACTCCTTCATAAAAAAGGAAACTTAGTCGATTTAAAACCTTATTATCGGGGTTGGTCTAGCTTGGGAAAATTTGAACAAATTGCCGAACGAGAAATCTGGGACAAAGAAGGTTGGCATTGGTTAAATTATCAGAAATCGGGTCGGGTTATTCGCCAGGATAAAGGAGGGGTTTTGATCTATATTTTGAAACAAGTTCTTCGGTTTATTCCTCTCAATAAAGCCAAAATATTACGGAAAAAACTTGAACAAAAAGCCACTTGGGTTGATGTGAGAATTGAATATAGTTCTCCTGATGATAAGGTTCGGGGTGCTTATGAAGCCAGAGTTCAAGTAAACGGAAAAGTTCTCAGTTTACTAAAATCCGGCGAACAGGTTAAACCCAAACCTATTCAACAGTATCAAGTTAGCCGTTTGGTGAAAGTGAACTAACTGGTTTTTCAACATTTTTTAACGTTTTTGATTGAAATCCCCAAAATCCAATGAAAAACAAACCCATTGAACTCATCACATATAATAATGCAATTCCTGCGCCTTTTCCGGTTCCAAATAGAGGACTAAATAACGGAGATAAAACCCCTCCCGGTTGCATTGCGGGTTCAAAGATATAGTCTGCTAAAGGCCCCGCAATTAAATAAGCAACAGCCGAAACACTTTGACGCATTAGCGATCGCATCGCTAAAATTCGCCCTTGAATATCGGGTGAAACTTGAGTTAACCAAATCGAAGTATCTGAACTTCCCATCAGTGGAAAATTTAGGGAAGAACAAAATTGAGCGGGAATCCAAATAAAAGCAGTTTGACCTAAACCAAAAATAATTTTACTAATTCCTGCTCCCATCATCCCCGATAATACCCCTTGAATTCGGCGTTTTGTTCCCCCCCAAATACTAACAATTATGGCACCTGTAATCCCTCCCGCACCCGCCGCAGAAGCCGCAAATCCTAATATATTGCTATCTCCGCCACTTCGCGCTAATATCATTGGTTCATAAATAGCGGCGCCAATATCGTGAGCAAATCCAAATAAAGTCGTCACCGTTAATAATGCTAATAAACCCGATTTTGGCCAAACATAGGAAAATCCAAACGTGATTTGTTTCCAGATTGTTTGTTGGGATAACGTTTGTTGAGATATACTTTCAGAATCAGAAGGTTGAGGTTGAGGAATTGGTGTGAGTAATAAGGTGATGATCGCCACCCCAAAAGTCAAAATATCAATAACAAGAATTCCGACTAATCCGATTGCAGGATAACAAATTCCTGCTAAAGCGGGAGCGAGAATACTCGAACCATAATTTAAAGCGGCTCCCATACTGGTAGCGCGAGTATAATGTTGGGGAGAAACCAGCAGGGAAATAGAGGCTTGATAAGCTAGAATTTGAATTTGATTAAAGGGAGTGTTAATGGCGATCGCAACATAAAGATGCCAAATTTGCAAGTTATTTGTTAAGGCTAAAATTAATAACACAACCGTTGATAAACCCGCAACTAAATCAGAAATTAAAATTAACAGTTTGCGGTTTACTCTATCTACAATAATTCCAGAAAACAGCGTCAATACAAGGCTAGTAGCGATTCCAAAAAATCCACCCAGAGATAAGGTTGTCGCCGATTCACTCAATGACCACATCCAGATAACAGAACCAAAATAGGTCATTGTGCTACCAATTGCTGAAACCAACTGTCCAAACCAGAGAATAGTAAACGTTCGCATAAAATTAGTAGTTTTTTTTATTTTTAACTGGAGTTTTTCTTGTAAAAAGCATCCGATGATACAGAATATTGCAGATTGAACTTGTTATTAACACGGGAGGTTTGCCAGAACGAAAAAACTCGGCTGATTCTTAATGATTAAGGGACAAAATGTTTAAGTTCCAGTCTGAAACCGGGTTTTTAGGTGAATTCAGACACACAGATTTATAGGATACTTGACGTGAGAATTTCAAGTGTCCCCAAATTGGAATTTTATCGAGATCTTGACTTAATCGTTCTGAATCATGCTATTGTACTGTTGCTACTCATTCTCATCTAAAGCTGATCTATTTTGACAGGTTTGATGCAATAAAGCAACGGAATTTTAAAAATGGCTATTACAATTGGTATCACGGCTGACCCATCAATTTTAATTGAAGACGAAGGAACCGCAACCACCATTACCTTCAACGTCGAGGGAGAGATTCCCGAGGATGGAGTTGTCATCACTCTCGATAACGATACTCCCTCGGCTTTGCCTGAATTTATTGTTTTTCAAGCTAGCTTTACAGGAAGTCGATTGGTAGCAGTAAACGATGACGAGAGCGGGTTAGATTTGCTAATTTTTGACAACACAGCCACAATTACCTTACCTATTTTTGATGATGGTGATCTTTTCCGTGATGACCCTAATTTTAACCCTATTAATGATATTGGCGTTGAGGAAACAACCTTTTTCTTAGTTGAGAATGAGGCTTATAGTATCGATCAGAATGCCAGTCAAATTACTTTAACTTTAGCCGATACAGCGACTCAACTCAATACTCCTCCGGTTGCGGAAAACGATAATTATACAACTCCATTTGAAACGGTCTTAACGGTCGCTCAAACTAACACAATTATCAGCAATGATAGTGATGAAAATGAAGATGAACTGACCGCAAGTTTATTGACTGAACCGAACAACGGAAATTTAACTTTTAACCCGGATGGAACATTTAGTTATACACCCAATCCCGAATTTAGTGGAACCGATAGTTTCACCTATCAAGTCAACGATGGAACCGATAATTCTAATATCGCAACTGTTAACTTAACCGTTGGAGAACCTCCTAATACTCCCCCAGTTGCGAATAATGATAATTTTAGCACTCCCTTTGAAACGGTCTTAACGGTCGCTCAAACTAACACAATTATCAGCAATGATAGTGATGTTGATGAAGATGAACTGACCGCAAGTTTAGTTAATGAACCGACCAACGGAAGTTTAACTTTTAACCTCGATGGAACATTTAGTTATACACCCAATCCCGAATTTAGTGGAACCGATAGTTTCACCTATCAAG
>JGI12048J13642_10627171_pt1 | contig 20820 bp, 12 predicted proteins | sample ElkSlonscriptome_16_FD_13642 | JGI IMG/M metagenome (IMG submission 13642)
ACGCCGAAGCCCATTTTCGGCCGCTCGATCAGCTGCCGCGGCACGTAGCGGTACAAGAGCTGCCGCAACAGCCACTTGGTCTCGCCATCGCGCACCTTGAATCGCTGCGGCAGCCGCCAGGCGAGTTCCACCACCCGGTGGTCCAGGATGGGCACCCGCACCTCCAGACTCACGGCCATGCTGGCGCGGTCCACCTTGGTGAGGATGTCATCGGGTAGATAGGTGAGCATGTCCACCAGTTGCATGCGGTCGGTGGGGTCCGACAGCGCCGCATGAGTCTCCGTCCGCCAGATGGCCGACTCGGGCTCGGTACTGCCCGGCACCAGCGCCGCCGGGTTCGGCCACTGCGCCACCAGATCGCGATACAGCTTGAGCTCCGTCGCCGGGTCCAGCAGCCGCGCCATGCGCTCGGCACGATCACTGAGCAGCCGACCGCGCCGCCCGGCGGTGAGCGCCCAACCGAGACCGGCGTACCACTGCGTCGGCACCGCGCGCAGGCCACCCGCCAATCCTCGGCGCAGGCCCGGCGGCAGCCCTTGTACCCAACCGAGGAGTTCCCGCGCCCGTGCATAGCGGTTGTAGCCGGCAAACAACTCATCGCCGCCATCACCAGACAGCGCGACGGTGACGTGTTGACGCGTCAGCTCCGAGACGAGAAAGGTCGGGATCTGCGAGCTGTCCGCGAAGGGCTCGTCGTACCACTCTGGAATGTTCGGAATCACGTCCAGCGCATGGCCTGGCTCGACATACAGCTCGTGGTGCTCGGTGCCGAGATGCGCCGCAACCCGACCAGCGTGCTCTGCCTCGTTGTAGCGGGCCTCGTGGAAGCCGATGGAATAGGTCTTCACCGGCCGCTCGCTCTCGGCCTGCATCAGCGCCACCACCAGGGACGAGTCGATGCCGCCCGATAGAAAGGCCCCGAGCGGCACGTCGGCTAGCATGCGTCGGCGCACCGCATCGCGCAGCAGCCCGTCTAGCCGATCAGCGGCCTCCGTGTCGGACAGCTCCAGCGGATCAGCAACAGCCGCTGCGGCAATGCTCTGGAGGTTCCAGTACTGACACTCGCTGACGCGACCTGAGGCTTCGATCAAGGCCCTATGCCCCGGTAACAGTTGGCGCAGGTTGCGAAAGATGCTGCGGGGCGCTGGCACGTAGCCGTAACGTAGATAGGCGGCCAGGCTATCCCGATCCAACTCCGCCCGCCAAGCGGGGTGCTGGGCCAGGCTGCGCGGCTGCGAGCCAAACAGCACCACATCGCCGAAACGCCCGAAATACAGCGGCTTGATGCCGACGCGATCACGCATCAGGGTCAGCGTGCGCTGCTCGCGATCCCAGAGTGCGATGGCGAACATCCCGACAAAATGCTCGACCGCCCGCGGCGCCCCCCAAGCCGCGCAGGCCTCAAGGATCACCTCAGTATCGGAATGGCCACGGAAGCGCACACCACGACCGGCGAGCTCCGGGCGCAGGTCATCAGCGTTATAGACCTCGCCGTTGAAGACGATCGCGTAGCGACCGTCGGCGGACAACATGGGCTGGCGCCCAGCGGGGGTCAGATCGCGAATGGCCAGGCGACGGAATCCCAGCGCAATGCCCGCGTCGGCATCCACCCAGGTCTGTCCGTCGTCGGGCCCGCGGGGCGTCACGGCATCTGCCATGCGACGAACCCTTCGCTCAGCGTCGGTTGGCGACAACCGGGCCCCCAAGTCCAAAAATCCTGCAAAACCACACATCTCAATACTCTCCTTCCGTCTCTGTCTCGGCGTCGCGCAGCGGGTCATCGGTAGATTCGGTCGAAGCCGCTCCACCTCCGCTGCGCGCGGATGCTGGCGAGCGGGCCAGCTAGGGCTTCGCGGCGAAACGTCGAGACCAGCCGCGCTTGTGGGAGCGATTTGCAATCGCGACCGCCGCAACAGAGATCGTCGTGACCCCAAGTCGCTCCCACTGCGCCCAGGGGCACTCCAACGGTCTTGGGCTTTCGCAGCGGTGCACTTGGACGGGGCCGGCCTCCCGGCAGTAACGGCGAAAACACCGTTCTCCAGCCGTCAATGCAACCGCACCATCCAGGCATGATATTATCGACCGCTAGCCTTGGCCATCGCCGCGCAATGCCGAAGCCGGTGCGCGGTCCGCGTCCCTTCTCTGCGTTGCGAACAAGCTGCTCCACCACATGAATCCGCATCAGGCCCACGCGACGACGCCGCGAGCGCTGGCGGCGAGCCTGTTCGCTCACCGGGAACTCATTGGCCAGCTCGTGCGTCGGGATGTGATCGGCCGCGACCGAGGGTCACTCCTCGGGGTTGCCAAGCGCGTTGTTTTCCCGCTGAAAATACTGCCGTGGGTGGCGCTCGGTTCGGCCCTTTTCCACGGCACCGCAAGTCTGCTCGTTCTACTGGTTGCACAACTCCTGTTTAACCAGACGCTGCCATCGACTCTGATCCTGTTTCCACTGCTGCTAGCGCCCTTCTTGATGCTGATCAGCGGCGTCGCCTGGGTCCTGGCCGCGACGGGTATATACGTTCGCGACATCGCCCAGACCAGCGGCATCATCACGATGGTCATGTTGTTTCTGTCGTCGGTGTTTTCTCCCTTGTCCTCATTGCCTGCGCGCATGCAGATCGCATTCGACGTCAACCCGCTGACCTTCATGATCGAGGAGAGTCGCAAGGTCCTGCTCCTGGGGCAACTGCCGAGCTGGCGGGGCCTATTTGTGTATACAGTCATTGCCGTGGCAGTCGCTTGGGGCGGCTTTTGGTGGTTCCAGAAGACCCGGCGGGGATTTGCCGATGTTGTGTAAAGGCCCTTGCCAGCGTGGCGGCGCAAACGCGGCGCGCTCCATCACCTGTTGCGCGCCGTCTGTCCCGTGATGCGACCGGACGCGACTGACCCTAACGGCGACCTTCCCGAGCGTCTCGCCAACTGCCAACGCCGACTCGCAATCGCCGAGCGCGATGCGCAGGAACACGCGAACGAAGCAGACGCGCTGCGCGCGAAGGCCGAGGCACATGATCGGCTCGACACTGCACTGGCTGGGGCTCGCGTAGAGCGGGACGCCTTGCTGGCATCCACTTCCTGGCGGCTTACGGCGCCGGTGCGCGCGTTGTCCGAACTCATCCGGCGTCTCTGGTCGGATGCGCGAGGAAAGAGGCGACCAGGACAGGCTGCGGACAGTGTAGCCTCTTCCAGGGCCGGAAATTCGTGCGTCCAAACCGATTCAGTTACGCCGACTCTGTTTCCGGAGCCCTGGCCAAATGGCCCAGCACGGACGACGCTGCTCGTGGACCGCTTAAGCACGCGCAGTCCCAACAGCGGTTCCGCCTATGCTGCGGCGTTGAGCGTGGCGGTGGCTCAGCGGCAGCGCGCGGCGCTGCGTATCATCAGTCGGCTCGCGTCGCCTGAGCCGCGTGCATTTGATCAACTCGTTACTGAACACGGATTGTCCTACGATGACAACCCCAGTTTTGACTGGCTGACTGCCACGGGACGCAGTGGCGTCCTAGGCGTGACCACCACCGAGCGCATTGTGGTTGGCAGTTGGCTCAATGCAAGTTCGGCCTTGGAACTCGTTTCACCGGATCGCGTGGTCTACGTGATCGACCAAGAGGATCTTCCGAACCTCATTGGAGCCAGCGCTGATCGGCGCGCGCGTGAATTGTTCGGCCTCCAGGATTGGACCCCGGTCTTCACCCAGGTCGTGGTACGTGATGCGGCCGGTCGGGCCGGCCTGTTCGAGCACCGCCCGGAGGCCAGATCAGCGTTGCTAGTTCCGTCGACACCATCGCTCGCGGACTGGCAACAACTTGCGGCACGGTTGCTTGGTGTCGAACAGACGGGCTGATCAATGTTCGCACTCGATGTACCCACAGTTCGCTACCCCGCATCCTGGCAGGCGCCGTTGGCACACCGCTTGCGCAGACTCGATCGCGGCCAGGTGCATGTGGCCTATGTCTACCCGAAGCCCAATCGCGGCACCTTTCGCTATCGTGTGCTCAATATGCTGGAGGCCCTCGCGTTCGACCCAACGGTCGGCGCCAGTTGGTTCAGCAGCGCCGATCTCTGGAGCAGCAACGAAATCTTGGCGCGCGCCGATGTCATTGTCCTGTGTCATTGCCGATACACGACGGAACTTGCGGATCTCGTCGTGCGTGCGCGAGCGGCCGGGAAGCGAGTGCTGTTCGACATCGATGACCTGGTCTTCGACACGCGCTTCGTGCCCATGGTTCTGCATTATTTGGACCAGCCAACGGGCGAAGCCATGCTCGACCACTGGTTCGCGGATTTTTCCCGCTACGGCGAGCTGCTGCGCCAGTGTGACGGCGCCATCCTCACCAACGCCTTTCTCGCCGCGCGCGTGCGCGACTTTGCGGCCATCCACACTGCGGTCGTGCCCAATTTCATGAATCGGGAGCAATTGCAAATATCGGAGAGGATTCTCGCAGCCAAGCGCCAGTCCGGCTATCGGCGAGACGGCACCATTTATCTCGGCTACTTCAGCGGGTCACGCACCCACAGCCGGGATTTCGAATTGGTCGAAGACGCGCTAGTGCAGCTCCTTGAGGCCGATTCCCGCACGGTGCTCCGGCTCGTCGGCGAGATTGATCTGACCGCTCCCCTGCGCCACTATGAGCAGCGTATACAGGTCTTCCCGCTCGAAGATCCGGTCAATCTGCAACGGCTCATCGGCGAAGTCGAGATCAACCTCGCTCCGCTACAGGACAACCCGTTTACGAATAGCAAATCGGAACTCAAGTTTTTTGAGGCGGCTGCCGTGGGGACTTTCACCGTGGCCTCTCCTGTATTTGCTTATCGTGAATCCATCATCCACGGAGAAACCGGGTTCCTCGCGCCAGCCCACCGCTGGCATGCGGTATTGGCCGAGGCACTGCGGAATCTATCCAATTACGAGGCGATGGCGGAAGCCGCTGCCGCAGCGGTCTATGCAAAATACCAGCCCTTGTTGCAATTGCCGACGATTCGCGCAGCGCTTTTTGGTGAAGCTCCTGATTGAGATGTCGGGAGTGTGGCGACTGACGGTCAGGCGACATTGACGGCCGCTACAGGATGGGAAGGCCGGGCGGACTGGACAGGGCCGCCTCCCGTATGACCGCGCCATAGCGCAGGAGCATCTGGTCATACTGCATCAAGCCGCGGAACAGGCGAGCGGAATTGGTGCCCATCTCGGCCCGCTGGCGATCGTGCTGGATCAACGTCGTCAGGGCGTCGGCCAGCTCGTCGGCTGCCTCAGGGCGGAAGAACAGACCGTTGTAGTATTCATGTACCTGCTGGCGGATGCCGAACACCGGCGTCGTGACCACCGGCAGTCCCAGTGCCATCGCCTCAATCACGACCCGCGGATAGCTTTCCAGCCTCGACGTGCAGATGGCGATGTCCCCGGCCAGGAAATAGCGGTAGGGCTGGTCGGTCTCCGCCACGATCTCCACGCGCTCCCGCCAGGCCGACGGCAGCGCCGCATGGTCGGCGTGGAGTTGCTGGCTGTAGGGGCCATCGCGGTCGCCGACCAGGAACACCCGCACCCGTGCCGCCATTTCCTCGGACAACCGCGGCAGGGCCTGGAGCAGGACGCGCTGGTTCTTGCGCTCGCATACGGTGCCGACCAGAACCAGGACGATCTCCCCTTCGGCGAGGTCGAGGCTGTCCCGTGCCGTCTGCCGCGTTAGCCCTGCGATGCGCTGTTGCATGCGCTCGAGATCAAGACCATAGGGGATGACCGCGAAGTTCGAGCGGCTGTTGAGCGGCAGCCAGCCCTCGCAGGTACTTTCGGCAACGAACACCACTCGATAGGCCTGGCGGAACATAGCGAGCGCGCGTACCTGCAGAAACTCGGGCAGACCCTGGTAGTACTGGTCCCAAGGCTCGCTTTCGTGGATGTTCCACACCGTCGGCAGCCCTGCCAGACGAGCGGCATCAATGGCCCAAAAGGCATCAGCGGTGTTGGCGAAGACCATCTCGGCGCCCGCCAGCCGCAGCGCCTCGGCTAGACTCGCGACATTGCGACCATAGGCCCTCTGCTCAAAGGCGTTCTTCAACGGGTGGTCGATGATCCTGATGGGGACGGCGGCATCCTCATAGTCGCGGCGTAATGGCCCGTCGACTGGCGTCAGCACCACCGGATCGACCACGCCGGATGCCTTCAGTCCGCGCGCCAGCTCAAACATGCAGTTGGGCGCACCCTCGTGGTTGAAGTTGTTGCTCACCATGACGACCCGCGTCGGTTCATGGCGCAATTCCGGCGCGACATGGCGCCACGGCCGGATGCTGTAGCTGGGATAACTTGGGGCCAGGTTGGGGTTGTACCAACGGTCCCGGAAATCGCGGTAGCGGTCGCGAAAACTAGCGATTTCCAGCGGGTTGTCGAGGAAGCCCCGGCTCTTGCCCTCGTAATGGGTCAATTCGGCCTCAGGGCAGTAGACGCAGTTCCCACCGGACTCGACGACCCGGTAGCAGTAGTCGACATCGTTGTAGGCGACCGCGAAGTGCTCTTCGTCCATGCCGCCCAGCTCGAGGAACAGCGCACGCGGCGTCAGCAGGCATGCGGCGGTGACCGCCGAATACTCGCGCGCCACCATTAGATAACTGAGATAGCCGTGGTCGCCCGAAGGAACATTGCGGAATGCCGGGCCGGGCAGGTCCCCATACATTCCGTGGAGGACGCCAGCGTGTTGGATGCTGTTGTCGGGGAAGTGCAGCTTGGCACCGACCGCCCCGACACCAGCCATACAGGCGTAGCCGACCATCTGGCTCAGCCAATCGGCACGGCGCACCTCGGTGTCGTTGTTGAGCAGAAGCACATACTCGCTGTCGGTATGCTCCACGCCCCGATTCATCAGGTAAGAGAAGCTGAATCGATCATTTGGGCAGGTCAGGCGGATGACGCGGTGGCCGCAGGTTCGCAGGTATTGGAGAGTATCTGGATCGTCGCTCTCGTTGTCGAGGACCAGGATGCTGTAGTTGTCGTAACTTGTCAGCCGCTCGATGGACTCGACGCAGGGCCGCAGCAGATCGATACGGTCGCGGGTCGGGATGATGATGGTCACATGCGGCCCGCTATCGGGAAAACGCAGGCTGAAGACCCCCAACTTGCCCGCCTTGGCCCAATCCGGCTGATATGCGGTGGCTGGCACGCCGCGCCGCTCGCAGGCCTCCTGCACCGCTTGCAGGCCGACGGTGAAACTGGCCGGTTTGGCATCGCCCGAGGTGGCGGTGGAGCCGGGCAGCGCCCGCCAGTGATAGAGCACCTCAGGGATATGCACCACCCGGCGCGCTTGCTCGGAGGCGCGCAGGGCGAAATCGTAGTCCTGCGATCCCTCAAAGCCCTTGCGGAACCCGCCCAACTGCCTGAACAACGCCCGCCTTGCTACCAGCAAGTGGCTCATGTACATGTAGGACAGTAACAGCACCGGCGCCCAGTCGGGCTTGAACTGCGGTGCAAAGCGGAGGTCTTTGCGGTCAACCTTGTCGTCGTCGCTATATAGGAGATCCAGGTCCGGCTCGCGCGCCGCGGCCAGCGCGATCTGGGCTAATGCATCGGGATGCAGCAGATCGTCCTGGTCGAGAAAGGCCAGGTACTCGCCCGAAGCGAGAGCGGCGGCGGCGTTCGTAGCGAGGCTGATACCGCCGTTAGTCTCGCCGACTGACAGGCGGATGCGCGACTCTCGCGCTTGGAGGGCGCCCAGCCAGCGGTGTAGTTCGGCACCGTCGTCGCCGTCGACATGGATGCACAGCTCCCAGCGCGAATAGCCCTGGGTCAACACGCTTTCCACCGCTGCCTCCAAGTAGTCAAGCGGCGGCTTGTAGACCGGCATGACCACGGAGATCAAGGGCAGGGCATCGCCAGCCTCCGCCAGCGCCGAGGCCAGTCGGCGGGCGCTCGTCTCGCAAGCGCCGTTGACCTCGAGCCAAGCCTGGTAGGGTTCCACTGGCGGCTCGACGGAGACGCTTGCCCCGCTGCCGTACCCTCGTGACCGCCAAGCCTCCATCAAGGCGCGAGGGCTAAGCCGAGCCAGCCGCGGCGAACGGTAGCCCAAGTAGCGCAGCGGAAGCGTCAGCTTCCAGCTCGTCGATTGCAGGATGGACGCCATCTCGGCCTGAAGCTCGGCGATGCGATCGTCGCGCGCATCGATCTTGGCAACAAGCTGGCGCGTCCGGTCATTCAGCGCGATCACGTCGCGATCACGCTCCTCCAGCCGCGCGGCGAGCTCAGAGCTGTTCGCATCTGCCTGCTCCCTCAGCATGCGGATGTGGCGATGGGGCACCTCGAACATGGCGCACAGCCGATCCATTTCGGCCACCACCGTATCGCACTGTGCCATGGCGTCGGCATGGTCAGGATCGGCCACGAGGAGACCGAGGGCATCCTGAACGCGTGCGGCCCAGCCCATAGGGTCTTGTACGTCGAGGTCTTCGGCCAGGTTGTGGCGCAGCTCCGGCATCAAGGATTTCTGCACCTCAAGCCGGGTCTGCGCGGTTCGACGCGGCAGGGTCAGATTCAGCCAGTGCTCGATGGTGTCGATGACGGCCTCTGGCTGCTCCATCAGCGCGGCGTACTGGATGAATACGCGGGATAAGCCACGACTGTGATGCTCCGCCTCCAGCACGTGGCGGAGCCAGAGTAACAGCGAGGTCTCCCGCGGCAAGCGGTCTCGCCGCCAAAGCGACTGGACGACCTCGGCGGGGTGACGCAGCGCAAGGATCACCTTGACCTCGCGATCATCAGCCGTCAGTGCCGATCTGTAAATCGGCAGCAGGCGGCAAATGCGCGGATCCTTGAGCACGAAGCGCTGGGAGTCGCCGTAGTTGTCGACAATGATGGCGATTGCGCGCTGAACAAATTCTGCCGCCTCGGCCGAGGCAAACCAAGGTTGCGGCAGGCTGGCCCAATCGTCCCAGGCCGAATCCATCCGCGCTAGCATTGCATCATTTAACTGAACAATCTCTTCCGGCTCAAGAGACCCTCGAGGGTTATCCTCTGATGCCAAATTGAGCTTGGCAGGGAGAGAACATCCATACAAAGCAAGGACATTGGTCAATACCGAAGTGCCGCTGCGGTGCATGCCCGCGACGATCATTGCCGTACTTTTTGCTGCCATCCCGAAAATGCCTATTTCTTTTATGGTAACTTGAAAAATCGTTCTTTCCGCGCCGTGCAGGTTGCGATGGTGTATCGCCCGAGCGCCAGCCAAGACGACGCCCTTGACCGACTCGAGGTGGGCGGAAATCAGCGAAACGCCGATTCGTAAAGGTTGCGGGTGGTGTCAAGCATCTTCGCCATGCTGAAGCGAGCCTCGACGAATGCCGGGCCTGCCGCAGCCATGCTGAGGCGCTGGCGATCGTCGGCGAGGAGCCTGAGAATGGCTTGCGCCATGGCCCCTGCCTCGGCTCGTTCGACGAAAAGCCCGGTCCGCGCTGCGGCAAGCGCCTCGCTCGCACCGCCGCCGCCGGTCAGCACCACCGGGGTACCGACCGCCTGGGCCTCAATGGCGACGTTGGGCGTTCCTTCCCATTGCGACGTGAGCAACAAGACATCGAAGGCCGCCAGCGCCAGCGCGCTGTGCTGAGTCGGGGGCAAGATGCTTACGCGCCCGCCTAGCCCGTGCTGGTCGATGAACCCTTGCATGGCCAGACCGATGGAACCTTCACCGAAGAGCAGAAATACCGTGTCCTTCTGTCTGTTGGCGACCAGGGCGGCGACTTCCAGCCATAGCAGTGGTCGCTTTTCCGACGACAGCCGAAACATGCCACCAACGAGCAGGGCGTCGGGGGCAATGTCGTGATCCTGGCGAAACCGCGCTACCTCTTGCGGCGTGGGCCTGCGCATGCGTGCAAGGTCTAGCCCGTTGTAGATCACCGGGATTCGCTCGGGCTCGACGCCAAGCCAGGCGGCGTAGTCCGCCGCGCCGCCGTGGCTATTGTTGGACAGGACCACCCCAGGACAGCCGAGCAGGGCGCGGTAGGCACTGCGCATGAAGGGCTCGAAAATGTAACAGAAATGGCGGGGTCCGACGTTGCGCCCAGACAGCAGGATGCGCGGGACGCCAGCGCAAACGGCCGCGAGTCCGGCGCGCACGTTGCTGTAATCGAGCCAACAGTGGACGACGGCTGGATTGCGCGTGAAGAACTCGGCCCCCAACTCCAGCACCTCTTGCCGGATAGCCTCAGGGAGTCGCTGCAACAGGGAAAGCGTGCGTGCACCCTCGGTGGTCTCGGCGAGACGGCATGTGTCCAACCAGCGTTGTAAGCCTGTTTCGGCGGAGCGCACTTCCCGCACGTCAATGCCTGCGGCGAGCAAATGTTCGAGAAAGAATGCATTGCCAGGCGGGTTGTGCAGTCGGGCGACCAAAACGGTGATCGGACCAAGACCGAGGGCATGCAGGCCCACAGCGGTGTTCACGATTTGTCGTTCCGCACCACCGGCCACCAGCGTCGGACACGCCAGCACAATCCCAGACGGCAGACCGCGCGAATCGATGGAAGGCGAATCGCCGAAGGCTAATGGCGCTGCCGCCAAGGTCGGCAGCATGCTGCGCCGATAGCCGACATCAAGCAGGGATTGGCAAAGACCGCCGCCAGCGCTGAAGCCAGCGCTGAAAGTGGCGCAGCGCCCGACCAATTTGCTCGACAGCTTGCCGAGAGCCAGTGCCAGCACTGACCTACGGCGCCAGTAGCCACCTTCGGCGAAGACGATGTTGCGAACGCGGCGCCGCAGCGCAGCCGCGATCATGCGGGCAGTCAGAGCGCCGCGTCCGTCGATGAACACTAGTGTGCGCGGACACGAGCGCGGAAGCTCCCAGCTAGAGTCATCCGGCAGAAAGACCCCGTCTGTGCCGCCTGCGGCGACAGTCTGATGCCCGGGCCAACCCAAGATTCCGCAAACGCGCGATTGCATGCGCACGAACGCGAGCGTAGCCGGGTCAAGTTCGAACGGCGCCGCGAGGATGAACCGGCGCAGACCACGACGCTTGCACCAGTCAAGGGCAGAAGCGATGCGAGGGTCCGGCGTCTGCGGGGCCGGCGCTGGTAATGAATTGGTGTTTGTCCGCACCCAAGGGTCTCCACAAGCAGTCGATTCGTCACCCCGGAAATGGGCCGGAGCAAATGGCACTAGGACAAGCGCAAGCATTTGAAAAGGCCTGGGAACGGCTGACGAGGATGATGGGGTGAGAGCGCAAATGCCACCGCTTACCCGATGCGCCAGCCAGCCAGCATGGTAGCCACCGCCCGGCCTTGGGGCAACAGAAGCAGCTGCAAGACAGAGCCGAACAACCCGACTCTTAAACGTGCTCCTGATGGTTGCCGCCCTTGCGCTGCTCGGACAAGCCTAGACAACGCATTGCAAATCCGCTTCGTCAAGCCCGCGACTGAGAAGATGCCCGGCATGTAATCACTGACGGCAACGGCAGGGTTGAGGGCTAACAGACTCTCCAGTAGCGTATGAAGAGTCTCTCGTAACATAAGTTTCAAGATGATACTTGCTAATGAGTATGAACCTGACTCTACCGAGAGAACATGCTACCCTATGGGGTTTGATCGGATGGTCACTCTATGCGGATTCGATCGAAGTACGGTGGACGCATTTTCTTGCCCATAGTCGCGACTACGGCCTCCAGTAGTGTTCAGCGTCGGCACAGCTCTCGAAAGTTGGCGCCTAGCGGAATGCAACGTCGATCGACAACATTGCCCTGCAACTTCTAGCGGCCGCGATGAACACGAAATGGCTCTAACAGATTTTCCGCTAACTGCCCATCTCAAGACAGGGCTTAATTCCTCGAATTTTGACAAGGCGGTTCTAGACATCGCCAACGGGTGGCGCAGCCGCGGCCTATGGCTTGCGATGGGCCTGCAAGATATCCGCAAGCGCTATCGTCGCTCGGTGCTAGGACCGTTTTGGCTGACGATCTCGATGGGGGTCATGATCAGCGCCATGGGTCTGGTCTGGGGCATCATTTTTAACCAGCAGATGGACGAGTACTTGCCCTACCTGTGCGCGGGTTTTGTGATGTGGGGTTTTATTTCGACATTGATGATCGAGGGCTCAACCGCATTCACCACCGCCGAGGGCATGATCAAGCAGCTGAATGCGCCGCTATCCATTTACGTGTACGGGGTTGTGTGGAGAAACTTCGTTATATTATTGCATAATATTTGGATACTCTTCCTTGTGCAGTTATGGTTCGACAAGCTGCCTGGCTGGGTGGCGCTGATGAGTATTCCCGCAGTCGCACTGCTTGCGCTCAACGGGATGTGGGTGGGCCTGCTGCTCGGTGCTTTGAGTGCGCGATTCCGGGATATTCCCCAGATAGTAGCGAATATCGTCCAAGTGATGTTCTTCGTGACCCCAATTATTTGGCAGCCGACCATGATGCCCGAGCGCGCGATCATCCTTGACGTCAACCCGTTTTACTATGCGTTGAGCATCGTGCGCGACCCCCTGTTGGGAACGGCGCCAAGTGTCGAGCATTGGCTCGTCATGGTGGCGATAACAGTTTGCGGATGGGCGTGTGCGTTAGTCGTCTATTCGGTCTACCGCTGGCGCTTGGCTTATTGGGTATGAGGATCGCCGCATGGCCTCGGTCTCACTGACAGACGTATCCGTCACCTTCCCGATCTACGACGCGAGCAACACTTCGCTGAAGAAGCGCCTTCTCCCGACGCTGACCGGGGGCAGGATAGGCGCGGCCAGCGCCCATGTGCCCGTGGTCCAAGCATTGGAAGACATTACCATCTCAATCGAGCACGGAGATCGCGTTGGTCTCGTTGGTCACAACGGGGCAGGGAAGACCACCCTGCTGCGCGTATTGGCAGGCATCTTCGAGCCAGCTCAGGGGCAGGTGCGCATAAGCGGTCGCCCCGTGCCTTTGTTCGACATCGGGCTTGGCATGGATTCCGAGGGTACTGGGTACGAGAACATCTATCTTCGGGGTCTGTTTCTAGGTATGCCAAGGAAGGAAATCAGCAAGCGTCTCGATGATATAGCGAGCTTTACCCAACTCGGCGACTTCCTGCATCTGCCGATTCGCACCTACTCCACCGGCATGCGGATGAGATTGGCCTTCGCCATCTCAACCTCAGTCGAGCCCGATATCCTCCTGCTCGACGAAGGGATCGGCGCTGGCGACGCAGCCTTTGTCGAGCAGGCGAATCAGCGGATTCAGAGCTTCGCGGATAGCGCTGGCATCATCGTACTCGCATCACATTCAGAGCAGCTAATCCGCCGGATTTGTAGCACTGCCGTACTGATGGAGCATGGGCGCGTCATAGAATTTGGAAGCGTCGACACCGTCCTCGAGCGATATCGGGAACGCTCAAAACCTTGAAGTCGACTGGTTGCGTCAATGTGGACGCCCCGATGCGTATAAGAACCGCTCGGGCAAGAGTCCCGCAGAGTGGGTGTGCTGTGGCCCGGATCCTCTCCCAGCGCCTGGGAACACGCACGCTTGCACCGCTCGCGACATCCTTCAGCCCCATCGCTGAGTCACGTCCACCTGCGCCATCGCGACGCCGGGTACCTCTCGAGTTCCGATAACCCCATTCTTGAAGCCGCCGCCCCAGCAGGCGCGCTCACCCTCGGGCCGTTCACGACGTATCCGACGGCCAAACAACGCGGCGGTCGGCCACCGCCTCGCAACCGGGACCGAGGCCTGGCCGCATTGCCATCAACCGACAGGGCACAAGAATGACAGGTCCCCGCAACCATTGGCAGCAATCCTCGTCCCGCCCGGACTCCCGGCCCCACCGCATCAAGCCCCAAGCCGCGACGCCCGGCGCGGATCGGCGGACCGCCATCTTGGTCCTGGGCATGCATCGCAGCGGTACGAGCGCAACCACCCGCGCCATCAATTTGCTCGGCGCCAGTCTGCCGCCGAGCTTGCTTGCTCCGGCCGCGGACAATAGGCTGGGGTTCTGGGAGCCCGATGACCTCTGGTCCATCAACGACAGCATCCTCAGGGCAGCCGACGCGAGTTGGGATGACTGGCGCCCTATCGACTTAGGCCTTATCCCGCCTCCCACGCGCGAACGCTTTCAGGGTCTCGTCCGAAAGACCCTGGAACGATACTTCCCGCAGGTAGGCGTCTTCGTGCTCAAGGAGCCTCGTACTTGTCGGCTATTGCCGATCTGGCTCCCCATGGTGGATGCGACCGGCGCAACCGCAAAGTGCGTCGTGCCGCTCCGCAACCCGCTGGAAGTTGCCGAATCGCTCAAGCGCCGCAACGGCTTCCCGTTGCACAAGGGCCTGCTGCTCTGGCTTCGATACATCCTCGACGTCGAACAACACACCAGGGGCCGGGAGCGCGCCTTTTTTGCCTACGACGCCCTCCTCAGTGACTGGCGCTCGGTGGAGCGGAACCTGCGCGAAGCACTGGGCGCTTGGCCCGCGTATTCACCGGACGCTGCCCGGCAAATCGACGACTTTCTGGACACAGACCACCGCCATCAGGTCGCCAATGATGCGGCCCTGCTGGACAATCCCGCCATACCGGACTGGCTGAAGGACGCCTCCGGCGCCCTCCACGACCTGCAATCCGACCCGGACAGCACAGGGGCCATGCGCACCTTGGATGTGGTCCGATCCCGATTCGACGCCGCGTGCGTGACCTTTGGCTTCGCCGTGACGACAGAGCGTGCAGCCTTTAGGGCCTTCGAGAGCGAGCGGGAGGCACTGGCGCTCGCTGAGTCGGAGAGAAATACGGCCATTGCCACGCTACGGGCGACCGCCGCCGGTCTCGAACACCAGCTCCAAGACAGGCAGGCGCGGTGCGAAGACCTAGAAGGCCAACTCCAAGACAGACAGGCTCAGTTCGACGCACTTGCGGCCGATGTTCAGAATCAGCGCAAGCTCTCCGAACGGCTAGCGATCCGTCTGAACCGGATTCAAACGGGGCCGGCCTGGAAGCTTGCCTGGCCGCTTCGTTGGCTGGAGGCAAGGCTGCCGCGCGCGATCGGCCTCGTTGTTTACTCCGGGCGCATGATCGCCTGGGGCTTGCGGCTGAAGCTGCCGCGCAAACTGAAGTGTGCCGCGTTGGCCCGCCGATTGGTCAGGGAAGGGCTGTTCGATATCGATTGGTATATCGCGCAGCACCCGGACATCGCGCTAGGGGGCTACGACCCGATCTATCATTGGCTCGACAGCGGCTGGAAACAGGATCGAGATCCGAACCCGCGTTTTGACATGGCCTGGTATCGCAGGCAACAGCTGTCGTCCGACGACGCTGGCATCAACCCCCTCATTCATTACCTGAAGATCGGGCGTGCCCAAGGCAAACCCACCCATCCCCCAAGGAGCGGCAAGAAGCACGACTTGGACCCCGCACAGTTCCTGGCCGAGATAGCGACCTTCGAGCATACGCCGGTAATCTCGCTGCTGATGCCGACTTACAACACGGAGCCGAGCTATCTCCAACAGGCCGCGGACTCCGTCTTCTCCCAGCTCTATTCGCGCTGGGAGCTCATCATCTGCGACGATGCGTCCGCAAGTGCGGCTACGCATAGGACGCTGTCCGAGTTGGAGAAGGATGATCGGGTCGTCGTGCTACGCAACGACCGAAACCTAGGGATCTCCGCGGCGACGAATCGCGCGCTCGGCGCTGCCACTGGAGAGTACGTTGCTATGCTAGACCACGACGACGTGCTCACACGGGATGCCTTATTTCATGTTGGCCGGCGCATCAATGGTACGCCGTCCCTGGATGCCATCTATTCCGACCAAGACAAGATCGATCCCGCTGATCGTCTATTCGGCCCATTCTTCAAGCCCGACTGGTCACCTACATACCTACTGGGCGTGATGTACGTCGGCCATCTCCTGGTCGTTCGGCGCACTCTGCTTGCCGAACTCGGAGGGTTCGATTCGCGCTTCGATAAGGTCCAGGACTACGAGCTGATGCTGCGCGTCGGCGAACATACGACGCGGATCGCGCACATCCCCCGCATTCTCTACCATTGGCGCGCCATTCCGGGGAGCGTTGCCCAGGCCGAAGACGCCAAGACCGGCATCGGCGAACTGCAGAAGGAGGCGGTCAACGCCCATCTTCAGCGCCGCGGCATCCAAGCCGTAGCTAGGCAGCACGAGCGCGTACCCCATCGCGTCACCTTGGAGCCGCGGCTCACCGCGCATCCGAGCGTCACCATTGTCATCCCGACCAAGGATGCGCCGGACCACATCAGTCGATGTCTGGGCTCGCTCTTTGCAAAGACCAGCTACCCGAGCTTCGATGTCATCTTGGTCGATAACGGGACGACGGATGCGCGAGCCCTCGACGCCATGCATGCCTGCCCGGCGCGAATCGTGCCCTTCCACGAGCCGTTCAATTTTTCCCGGGCCAACAATCTCGGCGTCGAGCATGCGACGGGCGAGATCATCGTCCTGTTGAACAACGACACCGAGGTCATTTCCCCGGACTGGATCGAGACCCTGGCCTGTCATCTTGCGATGGATCAGGTGGGCGCTGTCGGCCCTCTTCTCGCCTATCCGGACGGCAGCATCCAGCATGCCGGTGTTGTTTTGGGCCTACGCGGCACCGCGGATCACATCATGCGGCATGTCCCGATGGAGTCCGACGGCTACGCAGGGTCCCTACTCTGCAGCCGGGAGGTCTCGGCCGTGACCGGTGCTTGCCTGTGCATGCGTAAGGCAGACTATGTCGAGCTGGGCAGGCTGTCGGAAGATTACGCGTGTCATTATCAGGATGTCGATCTATGCCTGCGTATCAGGGCGCGCGGACAGCGCATCCTGTTCGCGCCGCGGGCCAGACTTTATCACCATGAAAGCGCAAGCCGCGGCTCCGCCTACGACCGCTTGGATCGCGCGATCCTTCGGGACCGCTGGAGCGACTGGATCGATGCAGGCGACCCCTATTACAACCCCAATTTCGCCTTGGCCGAAGCAAGCTACGTGGTCGGGACGGAGGACTGAGGTTGCACATTGTCTTTGTGAATTATCATGGCTCGCGCAGCAACAGCGCGGTCCATATCTTCCATCTCGCCAACGAGCTTGTCCGGCGTGGCGCCCGTTGCACCGTCTGCGTTCCGCAGGACGAGGATTTCGGAGAGATCGGGCCGGCCAATTTTGCCAGCATCCCGTTCTCAGACGCCGGCTCCATAGCAGCTGATTCGAGCCAGCCGACCATCGTCCATGCCTGGACCCCCCGCGAGGTCGTGCGCAAGATCGTGGAGCGGCTTAGCGGGCGGATAGGCTGTCCCTATATCGTGCATCTTGAAGACAACGAAGATGTCCTGCTCAGCGAGTCCCTCTGCGTCCCCTCGGCAAAGCTGCTGCGCATGTCTGAGACGGATCTTGATCGACTCGTACCCGAGCACCTCTCACACCCCCGGCGTGCCCGAGAATTTATCGCCAAGGCCGCCGGCCTGAGCTGTCTCGTAGACCGTCTGCTGGAGTTCAAACCGGCCGACCGGCCAGGATGTGTCGTTTGGCCCGGCTACGATCCGGAGCGCACTTGGCAACAATCGAAGGACCCCGACCTTGCAGCGCAACTCGGCATCGGCCCCGGTCAATCGGTGCTCGCCTATACCGGAAATGTCCACGCCGCCAATCGACGAGAGGTCGCCAGTCTTTACATCGCCGTCGCCATCCTCAATCGTCGCGGGCTGCCTACGCGGCTGATCCGCACGGGAACGGACTATCAGAACCCCCTCGAACCGGAGATCGCGCCGGCCATCCGCCCCTATGCGATCGAGATGGGCAGGGTACCCCGCGATGACCTGCCGAGACTGCTCGCCCTGTCCGATGTGCTGGTCCAACCGGGGCGCGTCGACGAGTTCAATGCCTATCGCTTTCCGTCCAAGCTCCCGGAATTTCTCGCTTCAGGCAAGCCCGTCGTGCTGCCCAACACGAACATCGGCCTGCATCTGCGCGATGGTGAGCAATGCCTGCTGCTGCAATCCGGCTGGGCGACGGAGATCGCCGACAAGGTCGAGTCGCTGTTGCGCGACAAGGAACGCGCGGCCAAAATCGGGCGTCAAGGCCGGGAGTTTGCTCGCACGCATTTGCAATGGACCCATGCTGCGGAGCGCATGGAGACCCTCTACAAGCAGGCCCTTGCCGGCGGACTTCGCCCCTAAGCAAAAGCCTGGCCAGTTTCAATTTCGCCGAACGCCCCGATGCGTCTCCCGCCCGCTGATCCAGGCCCTGGCCAGTTCCACCGACTGGTAAGCGCTCCACGAACCCCACCCCCGGCGCTCACGGCGCGGGCACATCCTTCGGCGAGAGGTGTGTAGGCAACAGCACACCCATCTGCTCGGGGCTGGCGCCCTTGGGCAGTTCGGTGAACAGGTGGCGCAGGTAGCGATAGGGCTCGTGGGCTGCTTCGCCTTGCTGGCCTTGCTCTGTTTGCCCTAAGCGCTGCGCGCCTCATGGAACTTGCGCCGGGCACGGGCGAAACAGCCTATCAGGCGAACGTTGGGGCACTTGGCGGCGATGGCGCCGTAGGCCTCGAAGCCGTCGGCCCGCAGAGTCCCGCGAAAGCCGACAAGCAGGCGCGCGGCGACGCCCTGTCCGCGCGAGGCTTCGTACTCGAACAAGATGAGGGGCCGCCCCGGCCGCCCGTCGCGCTGCACCCACATGTACGATTGTCCGGTGGCCGAGCGCCCGTCTTGTTTGAGCACCTGGATGCGCGTCTCGTCCATCTGCACGATGTCGTATACGAGCAGGTGCCCCCACCCCGCCGCCGTCTCCGGGCTCTACTTCAGTCATCCCAACAGCCGCTACTTCGCCGTCGGCAAGCTCAACCGTGACCAGCTCGCCGACTGCGCCGAGCGCAAGGGCATGCCGCCGGCCGAGATCGAGCGCTGGTTGTCGCCAAATTTGGCCTATGAGCCAGAGTGACGGAGCAAGACTGACAGGCCGCGCAACTATCCGTGCCCGCACCGGATTCATCACCACGTAACGCGAGCGCTCCGTCCGATACGCCTGTCGGTCGGTGTCGCCCCGGTAGATGTCTTCCCGCCCGTCACCGCACGAGGTGACGTGGTAGAGCGCTTCGGGAAGCTCGATGCGCAGTGGTCTTGCCATACCCAAAGCCCAGCAAGCCCGATGCAAAATACAAGCCCTGTTCCTCTCAAGACCTGATTATCATCTAGCCGACTCCACCCCGTAAGCTACAGTTGGGTTAGCAAGATCCAACAACCACAGCCCCGAGGAGGAATCGACGATGACACTGTACGGCGGAATCGAGCTTCATTCAAACAACAACGTTGTCGCCCTTCCGAATGAGACGGACCGGGTCGTGTATCGCAAACGGCTGAGCAATGATGTGGAGACAGTCCTTGAAGCGCTGGCGCCGTATCAGGATGCGATTGGTGGCCTGGTCGTGGAGTCGACCTACAACTGGTACTGGCTGGTCGATGCCTTGATGGAGGCAGGCTACGGGGTACACCTGGCCAACACTGCGGCCATCGTGCAGTACAGCGGGCTGAAATACGCCGACGACGACTCCGACGCGGCCTGGCAGGCCTTGACTGCTGCGCCTCGGCTTGCTGCCCGAGGGCTATATCTACCCCAAGGCCGAGCGTGCGGTGCGCGACCTGCTGCGACGCCGGCTCAGCCTGGTGCACCAACATACGGCCAACCTCTTGGCGGTGCAGGACCTGTTCTCGCGCAACCGCGGACGCTCGATCAGCACCAACGAGGCCCGGCGCTTGACACCGGAGTCGGTCGCCGAGCTGGTCACCGACCCCAACCTGGCGCTGGCGATCCAGAGCAGGGTCTTGGCGATGCGCGCTCAGCAGGCAGCGATCGATCTGCTGGAGCGCGAAGCGTGGCGGCAAACGAAAGCGACGCAGGTCTGGCAACCGCTGCTCACGGTCAGCGACATCGGGCGCGTCATCGGGCTGACCATCATGCTGGAGACCGGCCCCATTGAGCGCTTTGCCGGGGTTGGCAACTACGCCTCCTACTGCCGCCGCAATGGCAGCACGCACGTCTCCAACGGCAAACATAAGGGTAAGGGCAACACCAAGAACGGCAACAAGTATCTCGCCTGGGCCTACGTCGAGGCGGCCAACTTCGCCGTGCGCTACATCCTGTCTGCCACAAGGGGGCAGAGCAAGCGCTATGATCAACGCAAGGGCGTGGTCGCGATCAAGGAGGTCGCCCACAAGCTGGCACGCGCCTGCTATCACATTCTGCGCGACGGCAGTGCGTTCGACGTGAACCGCGCCTTCGCCGGAACCGGATCGGGCATGCCTCGGTGAGCTTGCCCCTGACTGAACAGGTGGGGGTTGGCGACCAGCCATCAGACCTGATTGAGCCCCGAGGCATTCCCGCCAACGAACACGACCACCACGGAGCAACAGCGTATGTGACCGAGACGCCCCCGCCAGTGAGCCAGAACGGGTTGGCTGCGCTCTGCTGGAGCGCAAGCCAAAGATCTGTGAACGCACGGCCCGCCATTGAGCACTGCCGTGCACCACTTGGACCTGCGCGGGGCACCGATGATTTTCTGGGGCTCGTATGAGCAACGGGCGTAGGTGACTTCTCCCAACTGGGAGCAGCCCTGATGCCTAGATCCTGAAGGGTGACTGGTGCGGATCGGGCTCGCAACCACCACAAGAGAACTGACGGCCCGTCACAGGTACCACGCAGCGTTTCGTGGAATATTGACCCAGATCATCGTGCACAGCCGCGAGATAGTTTCGACGCCTATTGACCGGGGTCAGCTAAATGGTGACCCTGCTCCCTCCGCGAGCCCCTACGGATGGTCAATCCCGACTACCGCCAGCTCGACGGCCAGGTGCGCTCAGCCACCGGCAAGCTCACCCGACGCCTGGCGAACTTCGCCGCCATCACGC
>JGI12048J13642_11124905_pt1 | contig 20772 bp, 15 predicted proteins | sample ElkSlonscriptome_16_FD_13642 | JGI IMG/M metagenome (IMG submission 13642)
TCAACAGAAAGGAGCTCTTCGCAGTCTGTGATAACCCCGTAGGCATCTACTTTTCCATGTCCGAACTGCACTCCTGGCAAAGCTCCGGTATATTCATCTGCCACAGCATTTTCTATCACCGCATTGATAATTTCCTGATAGTTTGCATTGGAATTGCATTCGTAATAGAGCGCTGCTATTCCGGCCACTACAGGCGAGGCCATAGATGTTCCTCCGTTTATATAATGCCAGCCGCCTTCTGCAACCTTATCCGGGTTTGACGCAATAAATGAATTAAGTGTTGCCAGACTACCTGAACTAACTGTTTCTGCACCGGTTGCAGCCACAGTTGGTTTTTGCCGATTATCTCTTGTTGGGCCCCTACTACAGGAGTGCGCAATTTCTCCGGGAGTAACATCAAGAGTGGTGATCTGGTTATTGTAATTAATAAAAGAACTCCTGTTTACATAACTGCCCACCGTAATGACCTTATCAGAACAATTCCAGGAACTTACGATGGTTTTGAGATTATCTGGACCTTCATACATATCCATAGGAGAATATTCTGCCGGAGAAGGCAAGTTTTCGGTTAATATGACAGAAGTTCCAAAGGGCCCATAGCTCCAACAATCGAATACACCTCCGCCTGTTGTGGCGAATCTCCATGGGTATTGCGTATTGAAAACTTCGCTCACCTTTACCTGGATCTGATATTGCTCCCCTCTCTCTCCTACCCAGGTCTCCACAATACCCATGATATTATCGTTGAAAAAAACTGTATCGGTTACAACCGTATTTAAGTTATCCTGAACAGATTGCCAATCGGAGTATCCCCTAAACTGCCACTCCGGACTGTTTGCATCGACTCCGAGTGCAAAATGTGTATCATCAAAGTCGTCCTGATCCGCCCAGAGTTCAAAAAATACAGCACCATCTTCAAGGGCATTAGCATTGTACGAAAACCAAGTAAAACTCGTATCAGATACAGGTATTTCGTAGCTCAAATGATAATCACCAATATGGCCGCTATTTCCGGCTGCAGAAACAACAGAAAAGCCATTTGAAGATTCGAGAGTATTATCAATCTGAAGTGCCGCGGCATCTAATCCGTCATGGGAGCCATAATAAGTACCCAAACTCAAGTTAACAACTGCCGGCATACCTAGTTCATCGGCCTTATTGTAAATGTATTCAACGGCATCAGCAACTGAGGATGTCCAGTTTGACCGACTAAAATCAGAGCTCACAACAATAATGTTCGCGTCTGGTGCTACACCTTTATAAGCACCGGTAGCATTTCCGTTTCCTGCTCCAGTTCCGGATACGGTAGAGCCATGTCCAAACTCCCCGGGTTGATCTTCGTGCACATTGATATCTTCCAGGATATCTTGCTGATCATAAGTTTGGCCGTAATTATAGGGTTGAGGAATTCTAGATTCGTCTACTTCATCCTGAGTCTGATCCCAGATGTACAACACCCTTGTGTTCCCATCCGCATCCTGAAAATCTGGATGCTCAAGCTCAATTCCCGTATCTACAAAACCCATAATAACGTCCGCACCTGTATACGGCTGGCTCAGTGGAGCGGCTCCGGCATGTACCGGTACAACATTATTATTCAAAAGCATGACATCATTGAGCAATTGTGGTTGAGCATTGCTAAACTCAATATATTCCAGTCCATTCAGGTTATTCAGATCATAGATCGATCCATTCGGTAAAGTAGCAGAGACGATATTATCAAAGGAATTCTTAACCCAACCTTTTTCATTTCGAACAAAACTCTCTATTTCAGACACGTCTCCTCGAAGGTAAAGATCCGTATAATCTTCTGGCGAAGCATTCTCCAAATAAGCCCGGAGCTCAAGGCTCAGTAAGCTTTTCTCCTGTGCATGACTTAGTGTAGCCAGGGCAACGAATAAAAGTATTCCAATCTTTCTAATCATTTCTACCAGTTTGATCTGCAAGATATTCATAAGTAGGCATTTCGGGTAGAGCAATAAGTTTGTTTTCGAGGAATTCTACCTTAATAAAATAATGCTCCATTCCATTAGTTAACGCTAAATAAGGTGCCCGGGTTTTAGAGTTATATCGCGCTGCCTGGTTAAGTGTATCCTTATCAATTTTAATTTGGGGAGCTTTACATTCAATGAGTAATAGTGGGCTCCCTTTTCTATCCATAAAAACGGCATCATATCGCCCTTTTCGCTGATAGTATTTTACTCCACTTTCAAGCTTTAACAGCCCTCCTGGAAACCCCCTGTGAAAAACCAAAAAATGTATGAAGTTTTGCCGCACCCATTCTTCCGGTGTCAACACCAAATATTTTTTCCGAATGAAATCGAATATTTTAAGCGTACCCTTATCTTGGACAATCTTTAAATCAGCTGGCGGAAGATTTAAGTCTTTCACAATGGCGAATGTAAATGAAAACAAAAAAAGAAATAGTAGAAGATTGGCTTCCTCGCTACACAGGTGTTAAACTCTCTGATTTTGGAGATTATATTCTCCTAACAAATTTTGACAATTATGTAAGCGAGTTTGCCAAGATCAATAATACCGAAGTAAAAGGCCTCAATAAACCCATGAATAGCGCTCATGTTGACAACATCAGCATTATTAATTTTGGTATGGGCAGTCCCAACGCTGCAACTGTTTTAGATTTATTATCGGCAATCTCTCCTAAGGCGGTGTTGTTTCTTGGAAAGTGCGGAGGACTGAAGAAAAAAACAGCCATTGGTGATTTTATTCTACCTATTGCCGCCATTCGCGGAGAAGGAACAAGCATGGATTACCTGGAGCCAGAAGTTCCTGCCCTTCCTTCATTTATGTTGCAAAGGGCCACATCATCTACTATTCGCGATGCTGGGTTTGATTACTGGACTGGTACAGTTTATACAACAAACAGGCGGGTGTGGGAACACGACAATAAATTCAAGAAACGCCTGAAAAAAATGCGGTGTATGGCAATTGATATGGAGACTGCTACTATTTTTGTAGCCGGTTTTGCAAATAAAATTCCTACAGGCTCTCTGCTTTTGGTAACAGATACACCCATGACTCCTCAGGGAGTAAAGACTTCTGAAAGTGATGAGTACGTTACATCGAATTTTGTGAAGTCGCATATTGAAATCGGCACAAACACCTTAAGAGAAATAGCTACCGAAGGCCGATCTATTAGGCATTTGAAGTTTTAATAATGAGCTTTAATTCAATTCTGAATTCACTAAAGAAAAAGGAGTACGCGCCTATCTATTTTCTAGATGGGGATGAAACTTATTTCATTGATGCGCTCACCAATTACATTGCGCATAATATTCTCGACGAATCAGAAAAAGACTTCAATCAATCTGTAGTGTACGGGCAAGATCTCAGTCCAGAAGATTTGGTACCCATCGTAAAGAGGTATCCAATGATGGCCCCTTACCAGGTAATAATTGTAAAAGAAGCTCAGAATTGGAGGTCAATGGAAGCCCTGGATGCCATTTTCTCTCATCCGGTAAGTACCACAATACTGGTGATCAATTACAAGGGAAAAAAGCTAGATGGAAGAAGCAAACAGTTAAAAGCGATTAAGAAAAATGGCGTCTATTTTAACAGTAAAAAATTACGCGATTATGAGATTCCCAAATGGATACAAGAACATTGTTCATCGCGCGGTCAGTCTATTGACCCCATGGCAACAAACTTACTAGCCGAGTACATAGGAAATGATCTGGGCAAGCTGGTCAATGCTCTTGAAAAATTGGAGATCTTATCTGAACCGGGAGAAAGAATTACAAGTTCACTGGTATCAGAACATATTGGAATCAATAAAGACTACAACGTTTTTGAACTACAAAAAGCGATTGGACAGCGCAATGACTCAAAAGCCTTGTATATAGCAAATTACTTCTCTAACAATCAAAAAGAGCACCATATTATTCCTGTCACAGCTAGTTTATTTAGGTACTTTACTAAACTCATAACCTACCATGGATTGCAAAATCCTACCGATCAAAAAAGCGTGGCAAGTCAGCTCGGCATACATCCATACTTTGTGAAGGAATATCAAAATGCTGCAATGAATTATTCGGCTACCAGCCTGATGAATGCCGTTGATATTATATATGACATTGACCTGAAGTCAAAAGGAGTTAATAATAATAGTGCCAATTCAGGGGAGCTTTTAAAGGAAATGGTAGCAAGACTATTAAGGGCCTAAAAAGAGCGAATAAGTGCATTGAATAATATTACATTTGCCAGCCTAAGGAAATTTTGGAATGCAAAAACACAGTCTTTTAATCTTATTTCTATTTGTATTAATAGGATTTGATGCGGTAGCACAAAAAGGTGGAGTTAGGGGATTCGTATATGATGAGTCCTCAGGCGAGCCCGTTATATTTACCAATGTTTATATGGAAGGAACCACTTACGGTTCTTCTACTGACGTAAATGGGTACTTTTCTATTCCAGAAATTCCTGTAGGAACTTATACCCTTATGGTTACCTACCTCGGTTTTGACACACTAAAGAAATCAGTAGAAATAGTTAAAGACAGAATTAAGACGGAAAAGCTATTTCTAAAAAAATCAAGCATTCAGATAGATGCAGTAGAGATTTCTGCAGAAAAGCAGGAAAGGCTAACGAATGTTACGATGTCAGTAACCAAAGCCACTCCAAAAGAAATTAGGCAGATACCTACCATTGGCGGTACAGCAGACCTAGCGCAATATTTGCAAGTCTTACCCGGTGTTATTTTTACGGGTGATCAGGGCGGACAACTTTATATACGGGGTGGTTCGCCAATTCAGAACCTTGTGCTAATGGATGGTATGACCATTTATAATCCTTTTCACAGCATTGGTTTGTTTTCTGTATTCGATACCGAAATCATAAGAAACGCGGATATCTATACCGGTGGTTTTGGAGCAGAATATGGCGGAAGAATATCTTCTATTATGGACATAACCATGAGAGATGGAAACAAAAGAAGATTTGCCGGAAAACTGGGAGTAAATACCTTTGGAGCTAACGCGCTGATTGAAGGTCCGCTAATAAGGCAAACCAATGAAGGAAATGGATCTGCATCCTTTATTCTTTCAATGAAGAATTCCTACCTGGATGAGAGTTCAAAAATCTTTTATGAGTATATAGATGAAGACGGGCTGCCTTTTGAGTTCCTGGATCTCTATGGAAAAGTCTCTTTTAACACCAAGACCGGAAGCAAGTTTAATCTATTTGGATTTAACTATCAGGATGCTGTTAGGTTTCAGGAAAACTCAAATCTGGAGTGGAATTCCTTCGGTGGGGGTATGAACTTCGTATTGGTACCCTCGGGCTCGGCAAATCTGGTTTCTGGAAAGTTTAACTACAGCAATTACGATATTACTTTGACCGAGCAGGCCGCCAGTTCTGATATAACTGACGACTCAGGTAGCCAGAACGTTCGCCTAAGACCACGTACTTCTGGAATCCAAAGCTTCAATTTCGGAATTAACTTCAAGTACTTTCAGGGAGATAATGAATTTAAATACGGTATAGACGTAACCGGCTTTGGTACAAACTTTTCTTACTTCACCAGTTTTGGCCAACAGATAGAACAAGAAGAAAACAATACAGAGCTCGCTGGTTTTGCAGCGTATAAATTCAAAACGGGTAGGTTGATTTTAGATCTGGGGCTGAGAGCTCAATATTATGCTTCTATCAGAGTATTCAGGCCCGAGCCTAGAATCGGTGCAAAGTATAATTTAACTGAGAAACTGAGGTTAAAAGCAGCTGGGGGATTATTTTCTCAAAATATAATCGCCGCAAATTCAGATAGAGACGTTGTAAACTTATTCTATGGGTTTTTAGTAGCGCCACAGAATATTCAAGATGAGTTTACGGATGAAAATGGGAATGTATCAGAAGTAAAAAACCCATTGCAAAAGGCTTATCATGTAATTGGAGGGGTAGAATACGATTTAACAGACCGCATAACCACCAATCTGGAAGTATACTTTAAGGACTTTACTCAGCTTACAAACATTAACAGGAATAAAATATTCAACAGAGATAACATCGATGCTCCTGATATTTTGAAAAATGATTTCATTGTAGAGAGTGGTACAGCTCGAGGAATTGACTTTAACATAAAGTACGAAGATCCAAGGCTGTACATTTGGGCGGTATACTCAATTTCTAAGGTTGACCGATGGGATGGCGTGAGAACATACAGTCCGAATTTTGACCGAAGGCATAACGTAAACCTGGTTGTATCATATAAACTTGGTGATAAAAAAGATTGGGAATTAAACGCTCGTTGGAATTACGGAAGTGGATTTCCTTTTACCCAAAATCAGGGCTTTTATCTTTCCGAAAACTTTTTGGGCGACATCAACACAGATATCACGGAAACAAATAGCGATGAAGTCACGATTCAGTACGCCGACTTAAACGAAGGAAGACTTCCGGATTATCACCGGTTGGACTTCACCGTGAAAAAAATCTTTGAATTCTCTGAAAACTCTTCTCTCGAAGCCAGTTTGAGCGTTACCAATATTTACGATAGAAGAAATATTTTCTACGTAGATCGGGTAACCAGTGAGCGAGTAGACCAATTGCCTATTCTACCGAGTTTCGGACTCTTATACTCTTTCTAAGGAAAAATTTCAGCCAGAATAATAATCTGATGCTAAATTCATATTTGGGGTTGTGAGTTTTTGCTACATTTGTACCCCGTAGTTACAACATTTCAACAGGGTCATTATGGGTCATTCGACCAAATATATTTTTGTAACAGGCGGGGTTACATCATCACTCGGTAAAGGCATTATTTCCGCATCTCTGGCAAAACTTCTGCAAGGCAGAGGGTATTCTGTTACGATTCAAAAGCTAGACCCCTACATTAATGTAGACCCTGGAACATTGAATCCATACGAACACGGAGAGTGTTATGTAACGGAAGACGGCGCTGAAACGGATCTTGATCTAGGCCATTACGAACGATTTTTAAATAGCGCTACCACTCAGGCCAATAATATTACAACCGGGAGAATTTACTCTAACGTAATCCGGAAAGAGCGAAAAGGTGACTACCTGGGTAAAACGGTACAGGTTATACCACATATTACCGATGAAATTAAACGTTCAGTAAAGTTTCTCGGAAATGAGTACGACTACGATTTTGTCATTACTGAAATAGGTGGAACCGTTGGTGACATTGAGTCTCTACCCTATGTTGAAGCAGTTAGACAGCTTAAATGGGAGTTAGAAGGCGATTGCATCGTAGTGCATTTAACTTTAGTTCCATACCTGGCTGCTGCCGGCGAACTCAAAACCAAACCTACTCAACACAGCGTTAAGGCCTTACTGGAGCTTGGAGTTCAACCAGACATTCTCGTTTGCCGCACAGAGCATAATTTGACTGAAGACTTAAGGCAAAAAATTGCCAAGTTTTGCAACGTAGCACCAAATGCTGTAATGGAGTCTATCGACGCCGATACGATCTATGATGTCCCTCTTTTAATGCAGAAGGAAAAACTGGATAAAGTGGTACTTAGCAAGTTGGGGCTAGATGCCACCGGAGAGGCTGAACTGTCAAAATGGAAAGAGTTTTTAGATCATCATAAAAATCCAAAAACTACCGTAAAAATTGGTTTGATAGGTAAGTATATCGAGCTGAAAGACTCCTATAAATCAATTATCGAAGCCTTTATTCACGCAGGTGCCTACAATGAAGTAAATGTTGATGTAGAGTGGTTGCACAGCGAAAATATTACATCTGAGAATGTAGCTGAACAACTCTCAGACCTTAAGGGAATTTTAGTGGCTCCAGGCTTCGGTGAAAGAGGAATTGATGGAAAAATAGCTGCCATTCAATATGCCCGCGAAAACAAGATACCTTTCCTGGGTATCTGTCTGGGTATGCAGTGTGCAGTTGTTGAATATGCCAGGAATGTACTGGGTAAAGAAGATGCTCATACAACCGAAATTGACTCCAATTCTACCTACCCGGTTATTGATCTGATGGAAGAACAATTGGCCATAGAACACAAGGGCGGAACCATGCGTCTGGGCGCCTATAAGTGCCAGATTCAACCAGATACACTTGCCCACTCTATATATGGCGGAAACCTTATTACCGAGCGCCACCGCCACAGGTATGAGTTTAATAACAAATACCGTGAAGACTTTGAAAATGCAGGTATGGTGATGTCGGGAATCAATCCCGATAATAACCTGGTTGAAATTGTGGAAATAGCAGATCATCCGTGGTTTGTTGGAGTACAGTTTCACCCGGAGTATAAGAGCACCGTTGCCAACCCACACCCATTATTTTTAGGCTTTATTAAGGCTACGGTAGAAGTGGGCCTTGAAGTGGAGAGCGCCTAAATAGGCTCATGCCCTTGGTCGCCTTAGCTCAAGGAACTATCTTTGCCCCCTTAATTCAAAAAAATGGATAGAAATTCCGTTATAGGATTACTTCTAATTGGCGCTTTGCTCATTGGTTATACCTGGTACACGCGACCTAGCGAAGCAGAGCTAATAGAGCAGCAAAGAATTCAAGATAGTATAGCAGCTACTCAACAAGACCCCCAGCTTCAACCCGATGCAGAACCCATGCCGTCTGACCGCCTGGAAACAGAATTGGCACCTGCTGATACCCTGGGAAAAGATAGCTTATTGTTAGAAGCTCAAACGGCAGAAATGGAAGCGAGATACGGTGTTTTTGCCGCGGCAGCATCAGGTGCTGAAAAGCATATCACTGTAGAAACAGAGAAGCTCAAGCTGAAGTTTTCAAACAAAGGTGGGGTACCCGTTTATGCTGAATTGAAAAACTTTACCACCTACGATTCACTGCCCCTGGTCGTAATTTCCGAAAAGTACTCCAAAATGGGTATTGAGTTTACATACCCATCGCTCGGAAATATTAATACCAATGAATTTTATTTCCAGCCATCTCAAGAAAATATTTCCCTGACTGGAGAAGATGAATCAAGTCTTGTTTTCAGCTTGGACATTCCGGGTAGAGGTTCAATCAAGAATATTTATCATTTTAAAGGAAGCGGATACGATTTTGATATCACTTATGAGTTTGAAAATCTCGATGGAATTGTAACATCTCCTGAGCTAAAATGGGAACTCAGCGCGCTACACATAGAAAAGGGTATTGAATCTGAGCGAAATAACTCAACTATTTTCTATAAAGAGAACGATCACGGTAGAGACTACCTCAGCGAAACCAGTGATGATGACGAAATAATTGAAGATGAAAACCTAGAATGGATAGCCTTTAAGCAGAATTTCTTTTCAGCAATCTTGATAGGAAATGAAAGCTTTGGAAGAGGTGCTGTACTCAAATCTAAACCCTTCCCGGAAGAAAATGATTCTCTGACTCAAAGCTATTCTGCAACCATACCTCTTGTTTCTAACGGAGACGGAACCGCATTTAGCGGAAAATTCTTCGTAGGGCCCAACGATTATAAAACGCTTAAGGCCTATGGAAAGGAACTTGACAAAGTAATTAACCTGGGCTGGGGAATTTTTGGATGGGTAAATAAGTACATCGTAATCACCATTTTTGACTGGCTTGAGCAAACCGGGTTGTCCTATGGTATTATTATACTGATTCTTACCCTTGTAATTAAGTTGATCTTGTCTCCGCTTACTTTTAAAAATTACATGAGTAGCGCCAAGATGCGCGTGCTCAAACCCGAGATAGACGAGTTGAACGAGAAGCACAAGGATGCCGAGCCCATGAAAAAACAGCAGGCAACCATGGACTTGTATAGAAAAACAGGCGTAAGTCCATTTGCAGGGTGTATACCCATGATCATCCAGCTGCCTATCCTTTACGCTATGTTCCGGTTTTTCCCTTCCAGCATACAACTACGGCACGAACCTTTTCTATGGGCAGACGACTTATCAGCTTACGATAGCATAGCAGACTTATCATTCACCATTCCATTTTACGGAGATCACATAAGTCTATTTACACTTCTCATGGCGGCGAGTACCATGATATATACTATTTATAATAGTAATCAGATGCCTACTCAAAGCCAGCCGGGAATGCCCAATATGAAAGTCATTATGTACATTTTCCCGGTAATGATGCTATTCTTCTTCAACAACTTTGCTTCCGGCTTGAGCTACTATTACTTCCTGGCAAACCTGATTTCTATTATTCAGATGTTGCTGATTAAGAAAGTATTTATTGACGAAGACAAGATCAGAGCTCAGATAGCGGAGAACAAAAAGAAAAAAGCCAAGCAGGGCAAATCTAAATTTCAGAAGAAATTAGAAGAAATGGCGAAGCAACGCGGAATGAACACGAAATAAAATGAAATCCGGAATACAAATACTCTTTCTCGCTCTTATTATTTTATCGTGTAAGTCTAATAAAAACGCCGCGTCTGATAGTCAATCAGCAGATGCCAATAATTCAACTCCCGACACTGTAGTAGTGGTTGTAGAAAAACCGGCGGTAAATAGGGATAGCTTGCTCATTGGTTTTGAAAAAACACCATGTTTCGGGCGCTGCCCCTACTATAAAGTGAAGGTTTACCGAAGTGGTTTTGCCACGTTCGAAGGCTTAAATTTCACTGAAAAATTGGGATTGTACTCCACGCGTTTCTCTGAAAATGAGATAAGCCAAATTTTTAAATCTGCTGCAGAAATAGGGTATTTTTCTTTAGAAGATAAATACGATAATCCATCGGTTTCGGATCTGCCTTCTACGATCTCCACCCTGAATACGGAAGAAGAAAAAAAGAGAATAGTTGCGCGCGTCAATGTACCCGAGAAACTCAAAATCTTTCACGAAAACCTGGCTGTTACTCTTCAGGAAAAAGATTGGGAACCCTATTCAGAGCGCTAGAAGAATAATTCATTCACGTAATAGTAGGCCATAAATCCACAGAACACAAGTTTTAGTCCTGTGCCTACAATAAATCCGGCAAATGAGCCAGTAGCACTTTTAAGGGCCTTCTTGAGTTCCTTCTGATTGACTGCCAATTCACCTATCAATGCCCCTACAAAAGGACCCAGAATAATACCCAAAGGGCCGAAAAATAAACCAAAAATCAGACCGAGTGTGCATCCAATCACCCCTGCTCGGGTCCCTCCAAATCTTTTGGTTCCCCAGATCGGAATAAAGTAATCCAAAACAGTTATCAGAATCATAACAATAGCCGTAATGATTAAAAATTTCGTTGAAAACTGCACGGAACCGGAAAAGTGAGTGAGCAAAATTCCCACCCAGGCCAAAGGAGGGCCGGGAAGTACAGGTAGCAGCGAACCAATTGCTCCCAGCAAAATAAGCAAACCAGCAACAATAAATAAGACGATATCCATACCTCTAAAATATCATCTTTGCAAAAGCAAATGCTACCGTTTGTGTAATTCCTTTCATGTTCTCTAAAAATTGGTGATTTTTGTGCTCTTATTCAAAACATATGAGTGTTTTAGCGATTTCGCCGGTTGATGGCCGGTATGCTACAAAAACATCAGAGCTCGTTGCTTATTTTTCAGAGTTTGCCCTTATCAAATACAGGGTTAGAGTAGAAGTAGAATACTTTATTGCCCTTTCAAAATCTGGAATGCCTCAGCTTTCGCCCCTTGATGAAGATCAAACGAATGCCCTGAGAAATATTTACGGGGCCTTCTCAGAAGAAGATGCTGCAAAGATCAAGGATTTTGAGCGGGTAACGAATCACGACGTAAAGGCTGTTGAGTACTTTATTAAGGAAAAACTTGAAAAACTGGGGCTATCGAAACATCAGGAGTTTATTCACTTTGGACTCACATCTCAGGATATTAACAATACAGCTGTTCCAATGTCGGTGGCTGAATGCTTTCGTGAAGTATATCTACCACAAATAAAAGAACTGATTGAATCTATACAGAGACTTGCACGCGATTGGAAAGATATTCCTATGCTTGCAAGAACACATGGTCAGCCTGCATCACCAACACGGTTAGGCAAAGAAATGCAGGTTTTTGCCGACAGGCTAAACAAGCAAGTTGAATCAATCGAAGCCATTGATATTTCAGGAAAATTTGGTGGAGCTACAGGTAATTTCAATGCACACCACGTGGCTTATCCCGATATTGACTGGATTGCATTCGCTAATACATTCCTGAAAGAAAACCTTGGAATAGCACGTCAGCAAACTACAACCCAGATAGAGCACTACGATGAGCTTGCAGCGAAATTCGATGCGCTCAAGCGAATAAATACCATTCTCATTGACTTTTGCAGAGATATTTGGGCTTATGTTTCCATGAATTACTTTAAGCAAGCAATCAAGGAGGGTGAAGTAGGCTCATCTGCTATGCCGCATAAAGTAAACCCTATTGACTTTGAAAATGCTGAAGGAAACCTGGGTCTTGCCTCTGCCATTCTGGAGCATTTGGCAATGAAATTACCCGTTTCCAGATTACAGCGAGACCTTACAGACAGCACCGTTCTGAGAAATGTAGGAATGCCTTTCGGCTATATTCTAGTAGCCTTTAAATCACTGGAAAAAGGTATCGGAAAGCTCATGCTTAATGAAGATGCTATAAGGGGCGATCTCGAGAAAAATTGGAGTGTCGTGGCAGAAGCTATTCAAACAATTCTGAGACGCGAAGGCTATCCAAAACCCTATGAAGCATTAAAAGATCTTACTCGCACAAATGAGGTGATCAATAAGGAGAGTATGCATAAATTTATTGAAGGGCTGAACGTAAGCGATCAGGTGAAAAACGAACTCAGGCAAATAAGTCCATACAATTACATCGGAGTTCAGCTAGTAAAATAATGAAGGGCCTCGCTCAAATACTCCGACTTCTAGGCGGCTACAAAGGCTACATAGCAGGAAACCTGACTTTTAATGTCTTCGCTACCATTTTTTCACTTTTTTCCCTGGCAGCAGTAGCACCATTTCTCACCATACTTTTCAGTGCTGAGACCATTGAAATTCCCGCAGAAGCTCCTGAATTTGGACTTTCGTCAAGTACTTTTCTAAACTATTTAGATTACCAGATCAAGGCTGTTATTTTGGAATACGGTCCGGATAAAACACTGATATATTTCTGCTTTCTGCTCATTGCGATATTTCTCTTTAAGAACATTTCGCGCTACATGACTCTCTTTTTTATGGCACCGATACGAATCGGAGTTATCAGAGATGTGCGCGAGGCCATGCACAGAAAAATAACGAAGCTGCACCTGGGGTACTACAGCGAAGAGCGAAAGGGAGATATTATCTCGAGAGCCACAAGCGATGTAAACCAAATAGAAAATTCCATCATTTCATCACTTGAAATGGTTTTTCGCGATCCTATTCTGATCGTGGCCTACCTGGCAAGTATGATTTTTATGAGCTGGAAGCTGACCATTTTTGTCATCATTTTACTTCCCATTAGCGGATATCTCATTTCTATTATCGGAAAAAGTCTGAAAAATGCATCTCAGCGTGGCCAAAGTAAATTGGGAGAAGTTCTGTCTGTATTTGAAGAGACGTTGGGTGGTCTGAGAATTATTCAGGCATTTAATGCCCAGGATGCTAAACAGTCAAAATTTGAAGAAACCAATAATCAGTTCTACAGGTTGATGGTTAAACTGTTTAGAAAGGAGTATTTGGGATCGCCCATTACCGAAATACTAAGTGTACTAACTCTGGCTGTTCTGATCTATTACGGCGGACAACTAGTGCTGAGCGAACAAAACCAAGGTTTTACAGGTGAATTTTTCATCACCTTCCTACTTATTTTCTCGCAGCTTATTACCCCGGCAAAATCCTTTAGCCAAGCCTATTTCAAAATTCAAAAGGGTTTGGCATCACTTGAACGGGTGAATAAAATTTTAGACGCGGAAGAAAAGATTCAAGATCCTGACAACCCCATTCCATTTAACCAATTTGAAAAAAGTCTTTCCTTTAAAAATGTATCTTTTAATTACGGAGAAAAGCCCGTTTTAAGTCATATTAATCTCGATATCCAGAAAGGCCAGAAAATAGCTCTTGTAGGACCTTCAGGTGGAGGTAAGAGCACCATGGCTAATCTCGTTCCGAGATTCTACGATGCAACAGAAGGCGGAATTTACATCGACGATGTCAACATCAAAGATATCTCACTTAAAGACCTGAGAAATCTTTTTGGTGTAGTATCTCAAGACTCTATTCTTTTTAACGATAGTATCGCCAACAACATCTTAATGTCAAAGCCAGATGCAACAGAAGATGAGTTAATCCAGGCAGCTAAAATTGCCAATGCCTATGACTTCATTATGAATTTTGACAAAGGTTTTGACACGAATGTTGGAGACGGCGGAGGCAAGTTAAGCGGGGGGCAAAAGCAACGTATAAGTATTGCGAGAGCTGTACTTAAAAACCCAACCTTCCTAATTCTAGATGAAGCAACCTCAGCTCTTGACACCGAGTCAGAGCGGTTGGTTCAGGAAGCGCTTGAAAACCTAATGCAGAACAGAACATCTCTGATTATCGCACACCGTTTGTCTACTATTCAGTTTGCAGATAAAATTGTGGTTTTGGAAGCTGGTAACATTGTTGAAACAGGCCGACACGATGAACTAATTCAACAAAATGGAGTCTATAAAAAGCTTTACGACCTTCAGTCTTTTGCCTGATTAGATTCAGCCCGGCGGTCTTTTCTTTTCTCTTCTTTTTCTGTTTCGCGTGCCTTATTGAAAGCTATTGCATCTTCCCGATACTTGACGAAAAAGTTGATCCATATAGCTCTGGAAAGTCTGTATAATAGAGGTAGCAAAACCAAGAGAAGACCTATACCTATCGATAAAAAAAGAACAGGGTTCTCCATAATGGAAAAATCGATCAATCCTACTGCATCAAATACAATCAATGCAACCAATACAGCAACCCACAAAGCAATTGTAAGTCCGTAGCTCACATAGGCAGCTCCGTAATAGAAGCCCGGTTCTCGCTCAAAGGGCTCACCGCAATTAGGACACCGCTTATACATTTCTGTCATCCCCTTTGAATAGGCTGATTTCTTGATGAATAGCTTTCCTTCCTGGCATCGAGGGCAAGTCATGGTCAGAATGCTGTAAATCTTTGTTCCTTTTAATCCCATAGAGAGTGCAAAGCTACAGAATGAAGTGTCAATATCTGTGATTGCACGCACGAATTAGCGTTGAAAACTTTGTTGAAATCGATAGCCGAACTACCTAAACCTGCCTACTAAAAGCCTTTAATTTTGGTTTTAGGCCTAAAAGCATCTCGATAATTCATGTTGACACTATTTGGAAAGAAAAAAATAAGTGAGAAGCAAGTTGCCAATGTGTTTGTTAATGCCATACAGGTACTGATAGACGAAGGTTTTGAAGACGTTGCCGGTCTGATTAACGACTCTCCTGAATTTGTAAAACCACCAAACATTGAGTCTGATGATAGCGGCCCTTTTACTATGATCGTATTGGCAGGTAATATCAAAATGATTCCCAGGTTTTACGATGCAGGTCAGGATAAACGAATTACTGAGCACGTACTAGAAAAATTTGCGGAGCTTTACGAAATAGATAAAATGAAGCTGGCTCAAATGGTTAGCGATACACGCAAGTTCATGTCGCGAAAAAATCACCCCAGCAAAAATGTGATAAATGGCATGGCCCGAGCCATATTTTGCCGGTACGAGCTTAATAAGCACCAGGAAGAGTATTTTAAAAACTTGCAATCACCTAATCCCATCTTTATTCAGCGACTGAAAGACGCACTGGAAAACTTTATGTGGGATTGGAACGCTATTAACGAGAAGTATAAAGTTATTTAGGCTTCTTGTTTTTCTGTCCTGGTTTTAATTTTAAATTCTTTCTCTACCATTTCGGCAACTTGCTCTCCAATAGCCAAGGCAGCTGTTGCGGCAGGAGAAGGGGCATTAAGTACGTGAATACTGGTATTCTGTACTTCTAATCGGAAATCGTCTTTGGTATCTCCGTCCGTACTCAAAAGAAGAGCCCTTACCCCTGATCGCCCAGGTTTCAGGTCGTCCATTGTAAGGGAAGGCACGAGTCGTTGAAGGGTTTTTAGAAAGAGCTTTTTAGAAAAAGCCCGACGGTATTCATCTATACCGAATTTCATATTCTTAAAGAAGAGTTTCCAGGTACCCCCATAAGTAAGGGCATCAAAAGAATCTTTGAGATTAAAATCTGTCTTACCATACCCTTCTCTCTTAAAGGTAAATACGGCATTGGGACCGCATTCAATCTCTCCGTTAGTCATTCTGGTAAAGTGAACACCCAAAAACGGAAAATCGGGATTTGGAACCGGATAGATCAGATTTTTAATCTTGTGTTTTGCCTGGGCTGTAAGTTCGTAATAATCGCCTCTAAACCCGACGACTTGCTCTTTAAGGTCTACCCCATCTTTTCTGGCCAATCTATCTGCCTGAAGTCCTGCACAAAATACTTGGAATCTGGACCTGTAATAGCCTTTTGGCGTTACCAGGTTTTTTGATTCGACCGATTGTTCTATTGAAAGAACTTCTTCTCCTAATGCGAGTTTACTTTCGGGGTTGATCTCCAATGCGAGACTTACCATTTTCTCGGTAGCTGCGCGGTAATCAATAATTCCTGTTACAGGGACCCAAATTCCTGCAATGCCCTGGCAGTAAGGTTCAATTTCTTTTATTTCTTCAGATGTGATTTTTTTTATGCCTTCAATTCCGTTCTCCAGGCCAATATTGAATATTTTATCCAGCATGGGCAATTCACTTTCATCGGCCGCGACAACTACCTTTCCGCAAACATCGTGATCTACTCCGTGCTCCTGAGCAAATTTCACAAGCTCCTTTCTTCCTTTCACACAATTCTTTGCTTTTAATGAACCCGGTTTGTAGTATAACCCAGAGTGGATTACGCCGCTGTTGTTTCCCGTTTGATGGCCTGCCAACAAATCTTCCTTTTCTATCAAAACGAGTCGAAATTCGGGATGCTTTAACTGGAGTTTATAAAATGTGGCTGCACCAACTATTCCCCCTCCAATAATCGCGATATCGTAAAATTCTTCTTTCTGCATATCCTGTTCTCTGGGTGCAAAAATACGATATTAGGTAGTTTAATCACCCAGGTCTTCGATTGCTTCAATCTTCTTGTATTTCGGCACGCGAAGCAAGATAATCAACCCGGCAACAAAGAATACGCCTAATGTTAGAGCAGAGTATCTAAGATTGCCAGTAAGCTCATAGACAAAGCCAAAAAAGAATGTTCCCAGAACGATCCCTATTTTATCGCATACATCGTAAAAACTGAAGTAAGATGCGTGATCAATTGTTTTTGGAAGAAGCTTTGAATACGTGCTTCTGCTGAGCGATTGAATTCCACCCATTACAGCGCCAACAAGAGCTGCAAGAAAATAAAACTGTATCGGAGTACGGATAAAAAATGCAATAATACATACGAGAATCCACACTAAAACGCCTACAATAAGTGCCTTAATATTTCCGAGCTTTCCACTCATCCAGGAAAAGAGATAAGCACCGAGCACAGCAATAAACTGAATGATGAGTATAGAAATGATCAATCCACTATCAGGCATTCCTTCTATTTCATTTTTAGCAAAAATCACAGCCATGTACATTACCGTCTGTACACCCATGTTAAAAATGAAGAAGGCAATGAGGTAACGCTTCAAGCGAGGAAGGTCTGTAAGCTCTAAAAATACTTTCTTTAATTCCTGATATCCCCTGTAAATGTATTCACCCTTGCTTTTTCTACCGTAAACATTATCGGGAAGCCTGTTAAAGCTGTACTGGGCAAAGCCCATCCACCACATACCTACCATAACAAAAGAAATTCGGGCAGCGGTATCCGTATTGTTTATACCAAACCAATCGGGATTCATCACCATAGCTAAATTAATGACCAGAAGTATCATACTACCTAAATAGCCTAGAGAGTAGCCTTTAGCACTCACTCTATCCTGATTCTTGATGGTGGCAATTTCTGGTAAGTAGGCATTGTAGAAAACCTGCGAACCCGAGTAACCAATCGCAGCCAGGGCCACGGTTAAAAGGCCTAATACAAGGAAATCAGGACTAAAAAAGTATAAACCCATACAGGCCAAGCCACCCAGATAACAAAAGAATCTCATGTATGATTTTTTACTTCCGGAATAGTCTGCTATACCTGATAAAAGCGGAGTTATAATGGCCACTACAAGGAAAGAAGCAGAAAGCGTATAAGAGTAAAGCGCAGAGCGCAAAACATCCATCCCAAAAACATTTACGACTTCGGGTATAGCATTTTCATAAAAAATGGGGAAAATAGATGAAGTAATAACAAGCGAATAAACTGAGTTCGCCCAATCGTACATTGCCCAGCCGTTAACGGTTTTAGGATTGTCTTTTTCAATCGCAGCAACTGCCGAAACCTGATCCACCTTATTCATTACAGTGCAATATAAACGATTATTTTTGGCTACATTTTCAAGATGTGAAAAGTCACTCTTCTATTTCGAGCACGACCAGCCACCGTGTTATTTGTTTCAATGGGGTTTTCTTCCCCAAATCCTATGTAGTTAAGTCTATTTGCAGATATTCCTTGATCAATCAACCAATTTACAACGGCCTCGGCTCTTTGAGTGCTCAAGTTTAAGTTGTATTCCTTTTCTCCAATATTGTCGGTGTATCCCCTGACTTCTATATTCATCTCAGGGTATTTATTTAATATATCCTTTAAGGCGTTAAGCTGAATAAATGATTCGGTTCGGAGCGTGCTCTCATCTGTTTCAAAGAAAACGTTTCGCAGGTTGATAGTGCTCCCTGTTCGGAGTTCTTCAGTAGGATTAACCGGATCGCAAATTGCACTACCCATATCATCAATCACTGCAAGACAGAAATTATCAAAGTAATAACGAACGGCAAACTCTCCCATTATGTTATTCGTTCTTTGAATGGTCTGGTTGTTTTCTTCTAAATTTTTTGGTGGCGGTAGATCTTTAGATTTTTTTGATTTCTTTTTTCGCTTCTTTTTTTTCTGTTTTTTCAGATACTTTTTCTGTTCATCAGGTGGAAGGTATAACCAGGACTTGTCTTCTTCGGACACCGAATTTTCTTGAGCTTTATATCTCTCCTCTACCCTATCCCAATAAGCTTCTTTATTTTGTTCTTTAAGTTCAAACACCTGAGTTTCGGGAAAATAACCCAGGGTGAGATACGACTCTCCACCCACAGCCTTGAATGTGTCTACCATTTGAAACCACTCATACCTATTTGAATCGGGCAATTGCATATGAACCTGTGGCTTATAGTACAAATCACCCGGAATATGCGTATCGAGCTTTTCGTCACCGAAGTAGAAACCAATATATTTTTGAAACTCAGCACCAAAACTCTTTTCCCTCATCAATACGGCATCCACTTTAAGGATGTAATCTTGATCGGGCTTCAATGGTTCCAGTAGTTTGATGTGGAGAAATTCATTCTCACCGAAATTGTACATGCACAAACCGTTAACATATCTACTTTCTTGTGGGAAAATATTCTCTGAAGAATCAGGCGCTTCGTAATGGTAATAAGGACCTTGTGGCTGAACCCATTGATATTCCAATTGTGTGAATATTTCTTCAAAACCCGCATTCGGAATTAGGTTCTGCGTTCTGACTTCAACGGTAAAAAATGAGAAGAGAATAAGGAATATATGAGCACTGACAAAAAATTCCGGTTTAATTCCGGAATTTTCTGTTCTTGATAATATGTTAATACTCAACTTAAAGTGCAATCTTAAACTCTACTCTTCGATTTTTTGCCAGTGAAATGGGCGTTGACATTTTAGACACAGGCTTGGTGTTTTTCTCACCTTTTGTTGAAATTCTCGTTCGGTCTATGCCTTCTTTAACCATATACTTAAGAACATTCATGGCGCGTTTTTCATCCAGATTTTTAAGGCTGCTTTCCTTTTTTGCCAATTCTGATTCTTCGTTATCCATATGGCCAATAACCTGAATATTCATGGCTGGATTCGCCTTCATAATATCGATAATCTTGTCTATGCTGCGCTCAGAATTAGATACTACACCTTCCTTATATTGATAGAAATATGCATCAATGGCTTCAACTTGTTCTGAAACGGTCATTTCATCACTTATTTGGACTGTAGCGGAGTAGATTATCTTGCTTTCGGGAATTTTAGTGTTCGCACAGCCGCAATTCTCGTTGGTTTGAATCTCTCTTACTTCAACGGCATCAATAAAATATAGAGCCACAGCTTCCGGACCGTCTTCGGCATATTTTGCTGGAAGCTCCATCTGCTCAGTAACAGTGCTATTATCGTCAGTAAAATTTCCAATGGTAAGGTATTTCTCGTTTCCGTTCGCTGCATATCTCTTACAGAACTCCCACCATCCATCGCGCTGATTCACTACTTCGTTTTTATCGCTCAACAGTACATTAGACTTTTGAATGGTACTCTCTGTTTTTTCGCTGACCTTTCCCTTGCTTAAAACAACCCCTAAATTATTTGTAGCGTAATTGGAGCGCTCAGAAAGAGATGCTTTGAACCGAACGCAGTACAGACTGTTTTCAGCGAGTTTTTTCTTTAAATCTACTGTGAGGTAGCTTTTTTTGATTTTTCGGTGTCTATAGCTATAAGTCACCACAGAAACATAATTATCTCCATCATAGGGTTCTTCACTTCCGTATAAGTTATCAGGAACTTTAACGTACTTACTTCGCGTCTCTCGTGCAAAAGCATCTGATGTAGCCAAACTCGCATTTGACCAGGATTCAACCAGGTCAAATTCGCCAGCTCTTCTCAGACCTTCTCCAATCTTCTCAAAACTTCCGTTGGGAACCAGGTTGGTTTCATCTTCT
>JGI12048J13642_10016178_pt1 | contig 20750 bp, 17 predicted proteins | sample ElkSlonscriptome_16_FD_13642 | JGI IMG/M metagenome (IMG submission 13642)
CTGAGGTGGCACTGCGTCTCCAGGCGCACGAACGTAGGCATTGAAATAGTGCGTACCTGTTCTCCGAGGATTACGGACATGAGAAAACACGATCTCCACTCGACTCCGCGCCGGAATTGGCTCAGTTGGATAAATTTCGACTAATTGGTTCTCTTCGTCCCAAATAACGTCATCCAACGGCACACTATCGCCAGAAATTCGAAGTTCGATATCGTCTACATCGAATTCACCGCCGTACTCATCAGGGTAGGTAACGACAAACAAATCGGAAGCTAGTGATAGCTTTTCGGCAGGAATACGAAGGTAGTAGCGATCGTATCGATTGAGGATACCGTCATTTTGTAGGCGATAGCCTAACTCATATTCGCGGTCAACACCACCAAAGATTGTCAGGCCGGGTAGACCCTGAGTAATTCCTGCAGTTGCGCTAGCCAACACGACGCTACTAGATGCAGCGAGAGCAGCGATAAAGCGACGAAACCTTTTTCCGAGAACCATGTGGGACAAACCTACAAATACTCAAATGACAATCTGAACTAATGCTTAACTAGCATTTTATATTTTTATGACTTTACCAGACTCCGCCATGTTCAAAGCGATCCTGAGAATGGGGTTCTTAGAGAAAGCTTGGAAACTATGGCGGATCACCATGAGCTGTAGTCATAGACAGCTATTTTATTTCGCTTCTCAACTACAGAGACTGGTTTCTGCTTGAGTTGTTCCGGGAAATTACTGATGAGGCAAGGGTGGATTTCTTGAAATCCAAGCTCCATGCTTCTGAACATCTCTTAAAACAGCTATTGAGCCTTTGCAAAATGATTTAAGTAGGTAGCCCCAATTAAACGTCGTCCTGGATCGCCGAAAGCACTGACATGCCATTCCTGATAGGGCTGATTAAATAAGACGACCTACTTACTATCTCCAACATTTGTGTGAGAACATTTGTATGCGCAGGTCGCCTCAAATATGTATGTACTGCTTAAGTAGGATGAGTTAGCGTTGGCGCGGCCATGCCAGAGGAATGAGCGTAGCCTATGCGAGCCTTTGGTTATTGCCTTCGGCAGGGCTCTGCCAACGTTCGGCAACCACAACCTACCTATCGTTTAATTTTTGTCCACCTACTGACCAACAAATGCATCCCGACACGTTTTCTGCTTGTGCTCAGATTTACCTAATTGAACAAATAAGAACAATAAGGGACTGAAACCTTCCCAGAAAGTCGTTAGTTCATATAATTTAAAGAGTGTAATGTAAAGGTAACCTCGGCGAAGAAGTCAGTCTATCTATAGCGTTGATAGATTCTATAGCTCCTAGTCGATACTAAGATGCGTCATCTCTGACTCTGTGGTCGCTCTCATGAGTATTACTTCATTCATTGGATTGACCTGAAATCATTGCAGTCAAACCGAAACAGCCGAAACGAACGGAGAAGCCTCACCTATGACAACTATCGAAACTAAAACCCAACCCATGGTGATCAACATGGGGCCCCATCACCCTTCTACGCACGGGGTCTTGCGGCTGATTGTCACTCTGGATGGTGAGGATGTAGTCGACTGTGAGCCCGTTATTGGGTATCTCCATCGAGGAATGGAGAAAATTGCAGAAAATCGTACCAACATCATGTTTGTTCCCTACGTGAGTCGTTGGGATTACGCCGCAGGGATGTTTAATGAAGCGATTACGGTGAACGCTCCCGAGAAGCTTGCCGACATTGATGTGCCAAAGCGAGCTAGCTATATCCGAGTCATCATGCTCGAGCTGAATCGTATTGCTAACCACCTGCTGTGGCTTGGCCCCTTTTTAGCGGATGTCGGTGCCCAAACTCCCTTCTTCTACATTTTTCGTGAGCGAGAGATGATCTATGACCTGTGGGAAGCTGCAACAGGTTCTCGCATGGTCAATAACAACTATTTCCGTATTGGCGGAGTCGCAGCTGACTTGACCTACGGCTGGATTGAGAAGTGCCTCGATTTCTGCGACTATTTCTTACCTAAAATCGATGAGTACGAAAAACTTATTACCAACAATCCTATCTTTCGCCGACGAGTTGAAGGGATTGGTGTCATCACTCGCGAAGAGGCCATTAACTGGGGCTTGTCTGGGCCAATGCTGCGAGCTTCTGGCGTCAAGTGGGATCTACGCAAGGTCGATAAATATGAGTGTTATGACGACTTTGACTGGGAAGTGAAGTGGGCGACAGAAGGCGATTGTTTTGCCCGCTATGTCGTTCGTGTCGAGGAGATGCGAGAATCTGTCAAAATTCTTCGGCAAGCGCTCAAAGGGATTCCGGGTGGATCTTATGAGAATTTGGAAGCTAAGCGGATGTCTGCGGGGCCGAAATCAGAGTGGAATGATTTTGACTACCAGTTTATCGGCAAGAAGATTCCACCAACATTCAAAATCCCGGCAGGCGAGCATTATGTCCGTCTAGAAAGCGGAAAGGGCGAGTTAGGGATCTACATCATCGGTGATGACAATGTGTTTCCCTGGCGTTGGAAAATCCGGGCAGCAGATTTTAATAACCTTCCCATTTTGCCAAAACTGTTGAAGGGAATGAAGGTCGCTGACATTATGGTGATTCTGGGAAGCATTGATGTCATTATGGGCTCAGTCGATCGTTAGATTGGTCTGATTGAGAAGACTGCTAGACGTGGCTTAACATCTCATTACATTCTTTCTAAAGAAAGGCGGAATTTGGCAGTGTCCTGAATTCTGCCTTTCTTTACTTTAAAAGTCTTGATTGCGAGCTAATAAGTTTCAGTCAAAAGCAGCTGAGCGATCGCCATCTCTATCAGCGCAATCTCAATATCGATAAGGCTTTCAGGATAATAAAAATATTACAAAGCGGCACCGGATGCACCAATGTAACTAGAGATAACGTGATGCGTAAACTTTGTTTTCTATCAGCACACGGGCAGTGAGAGTGCTTGTTATTCTCAATGAATGAACATTCTCATTAGTAACGTCAATATTACGCCTTGCGTTACGCTCGATTCACTGGATTGGTAAGCTCGCTGAAGTCGGCAATCAGGATAGAGGTGAGATTATTCGGACAGGGGCGGAGCTTCGTGCTTCAATGCCCATTTAAGGCTCTCTCAAGAGCTAATCCTGGTGTAGATAAGTAAACTCTCCCGATGAAACATTTTTGTGATACTTGGATTCATGACTGGTGTTCTGAGCATGGTTGGACAGATCCGGTAATGGAGCCTCTGAACCAATATTGGGCGTTTCCTCCGGGAGCTGTCATGCCGCAGCCAATTCCTATCAATGAACTGAAACTCATCAAGTCTCAACAGGGCATGAGTCGTCAGGAAAAGGTTTGGTCTACAACGGCGATCGCCTTCTCTGTGGTTATGGTGGGACTCAGCTACGCGCTGAAATGTCCGATGCCTCTTATTGCAGGGTTTGCCTACGCAGCCTTCGTTGTCGCTGGGCTTGAAGTAGACGAGTTCGAGTTCCACTCATCTCCTGGGATGCAATAATTCGATGCAATAGTTCATAGTTTGAGTTTGAGGACGCTGCACTCGACCTTACAATATTCAACTCCACCAGCAGCAATTAATATCGGTGAAGGGTGCACATGAGTCGTGCATCCTTCCCTTTTTATGGGGTTTTCAGAGACAGCCATCAGACGTTATGGAATGGGCTTAGGATATCATCGCACTTGAGCTTTTTGACTTAGAGAGCGATAGGCTGCGGTGATCGCTTTCATGCGGCGCTCTGCTAAGAGCTGAAATTCGGGGGCAAGTCCAACCACTTTATCTGGGTGATTCATCTGTGCCATGCGGTGATAAGCTGCTCGAATTTCGCTCAACGTTGCATTGGGTTTAATACCCAAAACATCGTATGCCGACTTGCGGTCGTCGATCACAAAATCTGAATCGGGGGTGTCTGCTTTGCTGGGTTTTGCTGACCAGGCATCTTTGTGACGCAGTGCTAGCCATTGCTGCACGCTGTTGAAGGTTTTTGTGAATTGCTCTGCAAGGGCAATATTTGACACATGCAGCCGTACACTGAAGCCGATGCTAGACAGAATATGCAGCAGACCGTACTGCACTTGCAGAAGCTGAGGATTATTCTTTGCACGGGGGTCAGGACGGCCTGAGGGCGTCACATGGAGCCAAGTTTTGCCGACGACTTTGGCATCATTTGGAATCGTGCCAGATAGATTGATTTGTTGGCGATCGCAGCTAATCGCCAGAGCACTGTATGAGATGGAGCTGTACAGCTCACGTCGCCACACCAAAACATAATCAGGCAAAAAGAAAAGAGTCAAAATTCCAACATCCATGCTCCAGATATTGAGGTTTGTCTCAATAAACGGAGGCTGCATGCATTGAATTTTGACAGGGCTGTTGCTGAGATTAATAATGTGGCTTGCCCCGGCATTTTGTTGCTGATTGGCTACCGTTTTGCGCGTTGCTTCGAGCCAAATTTTTTCAGACTGAGATAAAATTCGGCACGCTTTTTGAATCGTAGAAAATCGGACTTTAATGTCATTGTCAAACTGGTAGTGAAGAGTGATTCTACGGTTTTGACGACGGTCATGTTCTAGCTTCCACGCCACGCCACCTCCGATCGCAAGCACAAGCAACCCTACCCAGAAGCTGGATAAGACTGTGGCGATCGCCCCAACGACTACTGCCACAGCCATCACAATCTTGGTGTGGCTAGGCTGATGGATGCGTGTGTTTGCCTCAGCAATAATTTCGGCAATTTGTGGACGGGGGGCGTTGGCATATGCATTCCCCAGTTTTATGTCGAAGCGCATGGGCTCCTAGAAGTCGTGGTAACAGGACATAGACGCACAGACATTCCTGCTGGAAATCCATAGGAAATGTCGAAACAATCAGAGTTCCAAACTATTCTAGCTAGAACTATATCGAGGACTTGTGATCGGAGCCCTTTGCTTAAAACTGCTCCAGTCTCGTCCTTCTCCAAGTAAGGAGAATATATCATCCTCGAAAATAGGATCATTTCTGAATACGTGACATTTTGCCAATCGACCGGGAAATTGCTAACGAAGCGTTGCTTATTTGATTCGCTGACTTGGTAGATTTGCATCGCATTTCCGAATATCGATTGAGAAACGATGAAGGAGCGATTGAGGTTGAGGATATCCGTTTCTAATTACCGATTGCAGAACTGTCCCATCATCAGACATGTTCGTTCTGCAACGCTACGATACTGGTGACCAAACTGTCCCAACCCTATATGCAAAGCTCCATTGCGTGGTTCAGGTTGCTCTTATGAGTTCAGAATCGTTTCGACGACAGCTTCAGCAAGAAGCCAATCAATGGCAAGCAGAGGAACTGATCTCATCTGATCAGTTGCAGCAGCTTGCAAATCGCTATCAGTTTGAGCAGCTAGAAACCGATGCCCGCGATCGCTTCGTCGGCATTCTTCTCGTTATCGGGGGACTGCTGCTTGGCATCGGGGTCATCACCTTTGTGGCGGCAAACTGGCAGGCGATTCCTCGACTTTTCAAGATGCTGTTGCTCTTGGCCTTGCTCATTGGAGTCAATATCGCCGGATTTTCTCTATGGCGATCGCCCCGTTCCTATGAAACATTGACCCAGCGGTCACTTGACTCTATGAGCGATCGCCAACAATGGCAGCAGCGATTAGGTCATGGACTGTTTATTTTCGGAGCGCTTGCCTTAGGTGCCAACATCGCTTTGATGGGGCAGATGTTTCATCTCGACGGCTCAGCGTTTGGGCTTTGCTTTCTGTGGGGAATAGGCGTTTTAGTGATGGCTTACGGTCTCCAACTCGCTTCGTTAGGAGTCGTTGCTGTCATTTTGATCAACATCGGGTTTTGGAGTGTCGTGTTCAATTCGTCGGTGTTGCAACAAGGCACGCTGATGCAAAGTGTGTGCCAATTTATGCCTTTGGTCATCGGAGGGCTGTTTTTGCCCTTAGCTTACCAGTGCCGTTCTCGGTTGCTGTTTGCTCTCACCGCCATTGGCGTAGTTTCCACCTTTGAAGCGGTTGTGGCTAGTGTGGGCGATCGCGCGGGAGATGCAGGTGGAGTGTTGTGGGCGATCGCCCTTTCGCTACCCATTGCTCTCTTATGGGCTTATCCCGACTCACTAGGGACATTCATCGGTCGAATGATGCCGACCTTTTCGTCCCAAGGCCAATTGGAAGAAGTCGAACCTGATGTGGAGTCAATGCGGCGATTTCGTCCTGTAGCGCGGGCGATCGCCTTTTTGTGGCTGAGCCTTACGGTTTATGGGCTTTCTTTCAATTCCTGGATATATTCTAGTCTGTCTGTAGAAGAGACCCTGTCTGAGCGGGTTGCCGTCTTTTTACCATTGCTGCTCAACCCTAATTTTTTGATTTTAGGAGGATTGGCGATCGCCTTTTGGGTTTGCCTGGGGTGGCCTCGCATCGGCAACCAGTGGCGACTCACCCTCACAGACGGAGTCATTTTACTAATCCTTCTGGTGATGGCGGTTCTTGTGACCTGGCATGGCGCGATCGCTTCAATCGGCGTATACGGCACGCTGGTTTTCAATATTCTGCTATTTCTCTTGTCAGTAGGAGCTGTGCGTGAAGGCCTGAGTCGGGGCGATCGCAAACAGTTTTGGGTGGGCTTGGTGCTGATGATTTTACACATTCTCAGCCGCGTGTTCGAATACGATACGGGCTTGATCGTGAAGTCTTTGGCTTTCCTCCTCTGTGGCATCGCCATCATGGTGATTGGTCTTTGGTTTGAGCGCTACGTGAGAGCCTTGCCTGTCGCTGAACGCTCTTCGTAATTTCTCTCGATTTCTTGTCCAGGCTTCATCGTTGTTACGCGTCTATTGCCAGTTGAAAGAGGAACTTGCCCGCGATGTCCCACTCTTCTTCCACTATTCCTGTAAGCCATCGCCCTAAATCTATATGGCGCTTTAGCTTGCCCTTGCTGCTGCAAGTAGCTCTAGTGCTGACCATTCCGGCGCAGGCGGCCTATACTTACTTCGCTGGAAGCTCCGTCATCTTGCAGACCGTTCCGGTTGATCCTTATAGTTTGCTTCAGGGTTACTATGTCACGTTGAGATATGACATTTCTCAGCTTGACACTCTGAAGCAACTGCCGGGATGGTCTGAGATCGAAGAGACTCACATTAATGCAGACACTGCCCTGCTAGAGGGAGCTGACTCTTTTTACGTCATTATGGAAGAATCCGGTGGCGACCTGAATTCTGAAGATGCGTCGAAAGATACGTCGAACACTGCCGCAGTCAGCGATTCACCTCCAGCATGGATACCTGTGCGCGTTCTGGGCGATCGCCCCAGCTCTTTGCCTGACCATCAAATCGCGTTGGAAGGTTACTACAGTCGGGGTCAAGTCCGGTATGGGCTAGAGAAATATTTTATTCCCGAAGAGCAGCGCGACGAAATCAACAACCATATTCGCGAAACTCAAGACTCTGGCAATCCTCAGGCTTATGTCGTAGAGGTCCGTGTTATGAATGGTGTCAACGCTGTTCCTAAAAGTCTCTGGATTGGCGAAAAAAATTATCGCTTTTAACCCGGTGTTTCGACATGGGATTCTGAGTTTAGAATTATCGCTGTTGATTGTTATGGGTGATGATGTTGGTTGCGAATGTCGCTGCGACTTTCGGCGAGAGTTCTATACAATCAATCGAAAGATGCGAATACTGAAGGAATGACCGACCACCGCGATCGCGACAACTGGGTTTCGAACCATGCCACCGCTCAGTCGGAGGCGCAGTATCATGATGAGTCACTGCTGGATGAATCATCCTTTTCTGAGGAAGAGGAGGAAGAAGAATCTTACATTGATGACTATTTTTCAGATGAGCCAGGGAGTATTCCTGGAACCCTCAACATTCCTGATGATGCCGTCTTCCCACGCATTTTCCTAATCGACTACAACGTTCAACATGCTCACCGCAGCGAAATTCAAGAGCCTGAGGAATGTAATGGTCATTTGAACTCAGCCTCCGTTTCGTGGGTCGATGTGCATGGACTAGGCAGCGAAGCCATTTTGAAGCGGATAGGACGAGTATTTGGCCTGCATCCTTTGGTTCTAGAGGATATTGTCAACGTTCCTCAGCGCCCCAAGGTTGAAGAATATTCGAATCAACTTTTGATCGTGACTCGCATGGTTACGCCAACTCCTGACGAACAAGGCTTTACCAGTGAGCAGGTGAGCTTTATTCTCAGCAAACAATATTTGTTGACCGTGCAAGAAGAGCCAGAACATGACACTTTCTGGCCGGTGCGCGATCGCATTCGTCTCAACCGCGGGGAGGTTCGCAACCGACAGGTTGATTATTTGGCCTACACCTTGCTCGACACTATTATTGATGGCTTTTTCCCGGTTTTGGAAGACTACGGAGAACGGCTAGAGGAGCTAGAAGACGAGGTAGTGTTGCGCCCCACCCGGAAAACGTTGGAAAAGGTATACGATCTGCGGCGAGAGCTGTTGGCTCTCCGTCGGGCTATTTGGCCTCAGCGAGAAGCCCTCAATGCACTCATTCGAGACGGCAGCGAACTCATCAGTCCAGAGGTGCGGGTGTACCTGCGCGACTGCTATGACCACGCGGCTCAGGTGATTGACATGGTGGAATCTTACCGAGAGTTGGCTTCTGGGCTGATGGATGTCTATCTCTCATCGGTCGGCAACCGCATGAACGAAGTGATGAAATTTCTGACGGTGATTTCAAGTATTTTCATTCCACTGACGTTCATCACCAGCCTGTATGGAATGAACTTCAACCCCGACGCGTCTCCTTGGAATATGCCTGAACTGGAGTGGCAGTGGGGCTATCCCGCTACGTTGGTTGTCATGGGGGCGATCGCCGCTGTCTTGATCGTGTTCTTTTGGAAACAGGGCTGGTTCAAAGATTTCTCCCCTGTCAAGAAGAGCGATCTGTCCAAAAAGCCTTATAACCCTCGTCGATAAGGTCTTGGGCATTACCCCTGCCCGATTTAGAGCCTGAACGCTCGATTTACTGAGCAACCATGGTTTCGTACCAGGCGGGTTTGTCTTTAGAAACCGCTTTGCCCTCTCGAACCAGCATGACCGAACAGGGCGCATGATGCGTCACGTAGTTGCTCACGCTACCCAAAAGTAGTTCGCTTAGACCCGAGCGTCCGTGGCTTCCCATCAAAATCAGGTCAGCATTCCAGCTCGAGGCCATGTCGCAAATAACCTTTCCTGGCGACCCTGGACGCTGCACATGTTCTGCCTTGATGCCATGCTCTTGAGCCCGACTCACATAAGCTTGCAACTGCTCCACATTTTTCTGCTGAAACGTTTCCCATCGTTTGCGATAGGCATCCAACACCGCTTCGTCGAGGGAAGGTGAGTAGGACAGATTAGGGTAGCTAGGCATTCCAGGGTTTCCCTCTTCGTCCGGCGAGAGAACGTGAAGCAGCAGCATTTGCCCGCCAACCCCTTCAGCGAGAGCGATCGCCTGCTCAACAATCAGGTCGCGAGTTTCAGAGTGGTCAATAGCTAACAGAATTCGATTCAACATAATATGAGCCTCTGGCCTTGGTCTATACTTCGAAAATGAAAACTTGCAAAGGAAAATGGAGTTTAGGACTGTACCGCGACGGCGTCTTCACGGACTGGTGATGTGGGAGATTGAGGGCGATCGCTCTGATGCACCACCAGCACACTGCAAGGAGCATGGTGAGTCACATGGTTGCTGACGCTGCCTAAGAAAAGTTCGCTCAATCCCGTGCGTCCCTGACTGCCTGTGATGATCAGGTCAGCCTGCCACTCACGAGCAAAGTCACATATGGCGCGTCCTGGATCTCCAAATTCTTGAGAAAATTCAACCTGCACCCCTTCACTCCGCGCCTCAGCGACAAGCCATTTGAGATAGTCGGTATATTCTGCTTCGTACACATGCCATGCTTGCCGATAGTTGTCCCGTAGCGTAGTAGTCAACTCGTTCGCATAGTAGAGTGCGTCGGCTGGAGGTCGTGCTGGACTTCCCGGCTCGCGATCGTCAAGCACATGAAACACCATGAGCTGAGAATTCATCAGCTTCGCTAGGGCGATCGCTCGTTCATAAGCTGTTTTACTAACAGAAGTTTTATCGACGGCAACTAAAATTCGTTTAAACATTTGAAACCTCTAAAGTCTTATTGAGACTTCATCTCGCTAAATGTGGCGGTTTTAAGTAAAGCGGATCTGCTGTGGATCTCGTTTTCCAGAGACAAGCAGACTTAATCGACATTCAATCGATATTCAGTAGACAGCGTCAGCGTCTAGCTTGATTTTGCAGGCATAGCTGACGATCAAAAAGCCGACACTTTACTCAACGAACGTCCTCGTAAAGAGAGAAACGATCTTCCGTTTGAGAGTGCATCAACGTCGTTAACGGACAGAATTAGGACAGAAGGGTTTCTCAAGTCATCGTTGCTGACAGCAATGTCCATCAGACAGTGAGTCTCAGAGGCAATTGACTTCAACAAGAATAGGGCGCAGTAACGAAGTGGAAATCAAACTGTAGCTTTCACTACAATTTATAGCTTAATTATAAAACGACTCTTGTGAATCCCCGTATTGGGTGACCCGACTGTATTTTTTCTTCAAAAATATCCTGAAAACCTTCAGCTTTGGAGGGGCTGAAAGCCGAATCTGCCGGATTGAGTGTTGCACTAAGGGCAAAACCTCATGCGCAGCGTTTAGTCCGAAGTCATTAAAGTTCCTTGCTGGAATACAGCACCCCGTTCTTCTAAGGAAGCTTTCAGATCTTCAGATAAGCCCGCCTGAGGACTGAATTTAGCTTGGTGCACCTGAACTCCGTTTAAGTTGGTCTGGCTCAAGTTGGCGTCTTGCAGATTCGCATGGCTCAAGTTTGCGCCACCCAAGTTAGCCAATGCCAAGCTGGCTCGGTGCAAATCGCAATAGCTCAGGTCTGCACTGCCCAGATCGGCCCCACTCAGATCTGCACCTCCTAGTTTTGCTCTGCTGATATTGGCCTCGCTCAGTTCTGCATCGGTCAAATCTGCGCCCCGCAAGTTGGAATAGCTAAGGTCAACACCGCTCAAATCGAGACCGCTCAAACTCGCGCCTCGCAGACTAATTCGACTCAAGTCGGTTTCGACGACTAGGCGTGCGCGCTTAGACAGCTCCAAAAGATTGCTCGTAGGAGCATCTAAAACGGCCTGGATGATGTCTCTCAAGTCGGTTTCGTCGAGAGCTGAGAAATCACTCTCCACAGCAGGAAGAGAACCAGAGCAAGAACAACAAAGCTGGATTCGGCACAGGTGAGGACTTAACAAGGAGTCGTGTAGGGATAAGGCCAACCGTCGCTCGATGATCCCGTGCTTGTTTGGCGTAATGTCATGTCGCCATAGTCCTTCGGCACCTGTGATGCAGGTATGTTGCGCTGAGGTTTTGGCGATCGCCACCATTGACCAAGACAGGTTGTAGGAGTGAATCTGTCCCACAGGGATCATCTGGGTCTGCCCTTTCAAGAGGGCGTCTGAAGCAGAGGAAATCGTGAACGAGGCCGAAGATTGACGACCCGCAGAATCAAAAATATTTTCAGCCCCTGCGAGCTGTAGTGGTTCACTTTCAGATGCAGGCAGCGTCTTCGCCGGAGTAAACCAGGCATCAGTTACGCTGATCGTCAATGTGGCTTGGGCGATCGCCACTTGCACCTTGCCACTCGCCAAGTCTTGCCAGTGATCGTTTGCTGAGAGGGCGACATAGACATCAAATACATCAATCTTCGAATTCTCACGATCAGCCTCTTGCGCCATTGGGGTCTGGATGTTCTGCATCGCAGTAGGGTCGGACTGAGATTTTGATCCCAAGGTGGGCTCGACCTGAATCTCCAGATTTAACAGCGAGGAATACCGATTGTCTTTTTCAAAGAACTGAAGAGATGAAACAGACGACTGCATGCAAACTCCAATCTGACGGTTTTGAGAACGGTTTTGAGATAGATAAATCGTACAGTCTAGAACGGAGTCTAGAACAGCGATCGCTCTCATCCTATCACTAGCCTCTCTTGTGCCTTGTCTTGTGCCTTACTATACCGACCCTATCTTCAGGCAAAACAGCGCTTTGGATTTCTATCTTTCGTGCGACGTATAAAAAATAGAAACCGTTCCATAATTAGGACGATAAGTAGAAATAGTATATTTTCAAAACTTTGACTGAGCTTTCAAAGCTCTTCTATTCCTAGACTTTTCGGAGATTCAATATCTGTGGTTCCTCTACGCGACGAAAATCCTATTCGAATTACTCCTTATGTAACCTATGGTCTGATTGCGATCAATGTTTTGGTGTTTATCGTGGAAATCATTGTCTCCGCGACAGGCTCTCCTGGCATGTTGGAATCTGTCTTCTATCAGTGGGCAGTTGTTCCAAAGCAGCTCACCATCAGCTTCTTAAGCGATTTCTCGATCAGCAGCTTGTTGGAATGGGGCACCCTGATTACGTCTCAGTTTCTTCATGCTGGCTTCTTTCACGTTGGCGGCAACATGCTTTACCTTTGGGTGTTTGGCAACAACGTCGAAGAGGAAATGGGGTCAACCCGGTTTTTGACTTTCTATCTTGGCTGTGGGGTGCTAGCTTCTCTGGCGCAGTGGTTCTTTGCACCCGATTCCACCATTCCATCTTTGGGAGCGAGTGGGGCGATCGCCGGAGTGATGGGAGCCTACATCTTCCGATATCCCAAGGTTCGAATCTTAACCTTTATTCCAATTGGTTTCTTATTCCTCACTCCACGCATTCCGGCTTTTCTCTTTTTGGGGATCTGGTTTCTCCAACAGGCTGCTTATGGCATCACCAGTCTTGGGGTCTCTACCAATGTCGGCATGGAAAGCGGCGGCATTGCCTACTGGGCACATGCTGGAGGCTTTGTTTTCGGAGCTTTATTGGCTCCCTTGTTTGGACTTTTTGACAGCAAGAAAGAGGATGAGTCTCCTCAAATCTAAGATGGATCTCATTTGAAATTTGTTTTGAAATTTGTACCGACTTGTCTGCTTCAGCTATCGATCTTGTCTGCGGAGATTCTGGCGGCGGCGCGTCTGGCGCAGTTCATACAGTCCTAGTGTCGCGATCGCCACTGCCAAGGGGAGAAAAAAGTGGATGATGCGAAAGACCAAGAGAGTACCTAACAAGGTCACCGATGGAATCGGAGGCGACAGAGTTAGCAGCATGACTGTTTCAAAGACGCCTAGTCCACCCGGTACACTGCTGATAACTCCAGCCAGTTTCGCAAAAATAAAGATGCCGTAGAAAGTTGGGAATGTGGGCAATTGAGACGCTTTTAACAGAACGTAAAGCGTCAGCGCTGCCACTGCCCAGTCACAACAGGTCAGGGCAATTTGGGCGATCGCCATCCGCCACGAGAGAGGTGGAATTGTGATGGAGCCTAGCTTGAGCGATCGCTGAAATCGACAACAAAACAGAAGATAAACCCCGACTGCAAGCAGCGCTACTAACCCGACCGATCGCAACGAGGTAAATGGGATGGCGATCGCTTCAGGAATCTGGATCGCCTCTGTTAAAAACAGAACACCGCCCATCGTCAGCAAGCCTAACCAGAAACTGACACTGCAAAATGCGATGATCTGAGCTACCTGGCGATTAGACATGCCCCAAGCTGTGTAAAATCGGTAGCGAATGGCTCCGCCGCTGAGCACAGTGAGTCCAATGGCATTGCTCACAGCAAAGCCAATCACACTGACCAGAGCCGTTTTTCGATAGGGCAGAGACTGCTGAATGTAGCGTATTGCTAGGGCATCATGTCCTGTCAGCACGATGTAATTGACGACGACGAGGGCGATCGCCATCATCACCTTTAGCGTTGGAATGCTGCGAAGCTTTTGCCAGATCTCTTGGGGGTCATGCTGGCTTAATTCCTGCTGGATCGTCCAAACAGAAACAATAAACAAGACTATCCCCAACAGCGGCGGTATCCAGTTTGCAAAACGACCTAACCAGCGCCTCAAACATGGATGCAACGACTTCATATCTCACAGCAGAGAAGCAGCAGTGCGGTCATAGATTCGGAACTTGACTTAAGGCGATCTCTAGAAACAACGTTACCAATTGACGGTGCGTTATGATTCGCTAGCGACACCCTGTCAGAAATCACTTAAGCACTGGTCAATTCTGTCCAATACTGTTCGTAGAGTTCTGTGGCATCTCCTACAGGAGCAATGCCTTCGCAGTTAGCTAAGACTTCCTCTGGTGGATAGAGACGAGTATTGTTTTTCAGCTCATCGGGTAGCAGTTCGTAAGCTGCTTTATTCGGCGTTGAGAAGTACAAATCTTGCACGCCAGCACGGGTGACTTCAGGCTCTAGCATAAAATTAATCCACTCGTAAGCTGCGTCTACATTTGGAGCTGACTTGGGAATCGCTAGAGTATCCGTCCACAGCGATGAGCCGCTCTTCGGCACTACATAGTCAAGATTTTCGTCTTCGACCATGACTTCAATGCCATCGGACGAGTAGCCCATCACGACAATCAGATCGCCGCCCAAAATCTGATCTTCAAACCCGTAAGACATAAAATTCGACAGATAAGGTTTGAGGTCGACCAACCGTTCGTAAGCAGCCTCAATTTCACTTGGATCGGTAGAGTTGTAGGAGTAGCCCAAAGACTTCAGCGCCGCCCCGATGGTTTCTCTCATGTCGTCCAGCAGAGTCAGTCGGTTCGACAACTGGTCTGAGTTCTCCCAGAGATAGTCCCAATCTTGAGGCTCTGTTTCTAAAATTTCCTTGTTGTGAATGAGCCCAGTGGTTCCCCAACTGAAAGGAACACTGTGAGCATTGTTGGGGTCATAAACCGGGCTTTGCCATTTCTCGTTCAGATTGTCCATGCCCTGAAGACGGCTGGCATCAAGCTCCATCAACATGCCTAGGTCAACCATTTCCTGCACCATGTAGTCGGAGGGATAGATGATGCTGTAGGCATCACCTCCTCCAGCTTGGAGCCGTGCCAGCATCGTTTCGTTGTCGCCGTAGATGTCAACGACAACGTCGATACCTGTCTTTTCAGTGAACTGACTGATTAGCTCCTCTGTGGTGTAGTCAGCCCAGGTGTAGATATGCAGCGTGTTGGCATCGCCGCTTGCGGCTGCGGATTCGGTGCTGGAGTCAGAATTTGTGGCGAGATTTTGACGACAGTTCGACAGAGCAATTCCCGAAACTGCAGCGGCGGAAGCCTGTAAAAAACGCCGTCTCCCTACCCCCCCCGAGAAAGCATTAGCACGATTGCGCTGCCGAGGGCTAGAGCGGCAGGGAACCTTATTCTGAGACGACGGATTAGATGACTGATGAAATTGAGATGGCTTGCGATGATTAGCCATGACTCGCACCTCCAAAGATGAAAAGTAGGAAAACCGCAACTGAGATGTGGGAATGCTGCTGAAACTAAACTTTGCTAGACGTAGAGTTCTTTAACTTTTTTCTTTAATAAGCCTTTTTTAATCAAAATTCCAGAAATTAAAGATTTGTGGCGGTGTCTCTTTGATGTTTATCAAGAGGATCCGGTTAAAAATTGTGCAATCCCTCTCCACAAATCAGCTAAGGTCTGCATGACATCAGATGGCCCAATGCCAAATAAAACCTGTACGACTAAAACAAGGATAGCGATCGCCACAGCCGTTTTTGCAGTTGCTTTCACAACATTGACGAGCCAAGCAAAGACGAGATACGAAACAATGCAAGCCGCAATCAGAAGAATGATTTCCATGTCCAACAGCGCTCAACATTCACAAGATTCAACAATGACATTGAGAAAATGGGTTTGAAAATAGGGGCTCAGATGCATTTTATGGCTCTTTTGACACCGAATGATGATTTGACAGCTATTCCTGAACAGCCAAAGCCTAAATGATTTGATGACCTCTAGGCTTATCCCTTGCTCATCCGGTTGGGCTTATCCCTTGCTCATCCGGTTGGGCTTATCCCTTGCTCATCCGGTTGGTGAGGTGGCATATCTCCTGTGACTATCCCCATCGCTACAATCCCAGATATTCATGCAACAGTCTACGCAGTTGCGAAAGTGACCTGTTGTGTCCTTACCGCCCACTGTTTTTGGAGTTTCATAAGAATCAAGACAACACGCTTCACTGCCTTCACATTCATCACCTACACGCATTCAGGGAGAACAATCATCATGGAAACATTCGGATTTTTTGAGGCGATCGCCCACCAAAACACCCGCAAGTCTCGCAAGGCTACAACACAACCCAAAACGGCACAGCATTCTTCTCAAGTATCCCCTCCATCCCAAGACGCACCTCAGGCTTCCCCTACACCCAAATCTCAGCCCGAGGCGATGACAGACACAGACCCGGTCTTTGCTTGTTGGGGCATGTTCTAAGCCCAATCTGAGATGAATCTGGAGTCAAAACCTGAAGTTAAGATCGTCAACTAAAAACCGTTAACTATAACTAAACGTCAATAACGCCATAGGAGCGCTGAGCTGAGCGCCCCTAAAACTTGAGGGAATGCAACAAAGCGGTGTATTGTTCACCTTCAATCCAAGACTCGCAAAATACTTCGCAACCTGTAGCCAAGCTTAGTGCTCTTGAATTTGCGACAGCACAACGGCAAAGCGATGTTCCGGATCGGTTTGTATATGAACCGTCTCAAGCTGGTGCGATCGCAGTTCAGCCTGGATTGCATCTAAATCAAACTTGCGAGAGATTTCGGTGTGAATGGTTTCATCCTCAGCCAAGTCAACCGTTAGACCAATCGACTTGAGATGAACTGTTTGAGCACGGCAACTTCGTAGATGCATCTCAATCTGATGGCGTTCCTGATTGTAAAACGCCACATGTTCGAACTGATTGAGATCGAAGTCTCCATCAAACTTGCGATTGAGATGGCGCAACATGTTTAGATTAAAAGCTGCGGTGATGCCCTGAGCATCGTCGTAGGCGGCCTCTAACACTGCTTTGCTTTTATAGACAGAGGGCTGCAAATCAATTCCCAGTAAAAAGTAGTCGCCAGGCTGAAGCGCTGCGGCAATTTGACCCAGAAACTCGTGACATTCTGCTGGGGGAAGATTGCCCAAACTGCTGCCGATAAAGGCAATCATGCGGCTGGGCAAGGTTGAAGGGCCAAGCTGCTGAAGTGCTTGCTGGTAGGTTCCAACCAATCCCAAAATTTTGAGGGTGGCATAGTCTTGCAACAGAGACTGAGCGGTTTCCTTCAAAATACCTGCACTCACGTCGATGGGGATATAGCGCAAAGTCAAGTTCTGATGGGCATAAGCGTCTAGCAAAATGCGGGTTTTTGTAGAACTGCCGCTGCCCAACTCAACCAGTTCTAACGAGCCTGTCAGCTTGGCGATCGCCTCAGCACAGTCTTTGAGAATGGCGGTCTCGGTGCGGGTCAAATAATATTCGGGCAAGTCGCAGATCTGTTCAAACAGTTGAGACCCTGCATCATCATAAAAAAAACGAGCTGGAAGCGTTTTGGGAATTTGAGTCAGCCCCTGAATCACCACGTCGGCATCATCCGAATTCTGAGGCGTATTTGCACGGGCTAATAGCGTTTGGATGTGGAGGCGATCGCCTAGTTCTGCCATGGAGGTGTTTCTAAAATCCGATGCAGACGTAGACGATGCGGTGGAAAATTGCATATCAATTGAAGTTAAGTGTGACAACAGCACGAACCATATACGCCAAAGATCCTGTTTTTTCGTTCCGTCCTAACAGCGGTGTTCAGATTGAGGGTAGCTTCTTTGGAATACAGGCTTATTGACGCACATGAAGTGGTATTCTCTCACCTCTCTGTTGGTCGATTATGAAACTTTTCTGAAAAGCTCCAAGCTAAGATCTGGAATCGAAGCAGAATCCTGTGAAGTTTTCTGTGGAATCTACTAGCACAGACAGGCTACGGAACTAATCTTGGGCACTCTGACGGTGAGAAAGCTGGATGAGATCTGAACCCGCAACAGTAGTGTATGAGGCTACGTTGTAGAGCTGAGTGCGATCGCCATTGCTCATTTGAGAACCAACTGAGGAACTATCGTGGGACTTTTTGAAAAACTCAGAAACGAATTCATTGACATCATTGAGTGGCTCGACTCAAGCAATGACACCATTGCTTATCGCTTCGAGCGCTACAACAATGAGATCAAAATGGGTGCTCAGCTCATTGTTCGTCCGGGACAAAAAGCCGTTTTTGTGAATGAAGGCCAAGTCGCAGATGCATTTGAGCCGGGGCGCTACGAACTCGTCACCCAAAATCTCCCGATTCTCAGCACCCTCAAAGGGTGGAAGTACGGCTTTAATTCCCCCTTCAAAGCAGAAGTCTATTTCTTCAACACGAAACTCTTTACTGATCTCAAATGGGGAACCCCAAACCCCATCACCATTCGCGATCCAGAATTAGGCCCAGTGCGGATTCGGGCTCATGGCTCTTACAACATTCGGGTCAACGAACCCGTGCAGTTGCTTGAGCAGTTTGTCAGCACAGACGGCCTGTTTCAAGTAGACGAAATTAGCGACCATATCCGCAATCTAGTCCTGACAGGATTTGCAAGCTGGATTGGGCAGGCGGGTACAGGCGTCTTTGACTTTGCAGCTAACTATGGTGACTTTGGCGATCGCATTCAGGCCAGCATCCAGCCCAACATGCAAAGCTATGGGATTGAGCTGGTTAAGATTCTAATTCGTGATATTACCCTGCCCCCAGAAGTAGAACAGGCGATTGACCGTAGAAGCGCCATGGGGATGCTGGGCAACATGCAGCAGTACGCCCAGTATCAGGCGGCTAATGCCATCGAAACCTCTGCGGCTAATCCTTCTCGCAGTGGTTCTTCGCCCCTAGATCTCGGAGTTGGGCTAGCGATGGGACAGCAGGTTGCCAATGCGTTTCAGACCAATCCAACTCAATCTAATCCAGCTCAGTCTGCTCAATCTCCTGGAACGCCTCCCCCACCTCCCACTCAAACCCAGTGGTATCTCTCTCGGGATGGTCAAAACTTTGGCCCGTTTCCAGTTGACCAGCTATCTCAGAATGGTCTGACGCCCAGCACCTACGTCTGGAGAAATGGTATGTCAGGCTGGTTGGCAGCTTCTCAAGTCCCTGAATTGACTTTTCTGTTTAATTCGCCTCCTCCGCCTGTACCCCCAACGGATAGCTAAGTTCAACCTTCGCACTCTTGTTCAACCGTTCGTTTGTCTCTTGACTCCAACATGGCTGCGACCACCTCACCCACTCGTCGATTTCCCTGCCAGAGCTGTGGCGCAACTCTAGAGTATGACCCTGGATCGAAAGATTTGGTTTGTGCATACTGTGGCAGCAGTCAGGCGATCGCCCCCACCCTGACTGAGCAGGTCACTGAGCAAACCTACGCCCATTTCTTAAACGAAAAGCACACTCAAATTGCGGCACTGTCTCAATCTGCGATGGAGGCGACCTGCCCTGGTTGTCAGGCGTCTATCACCTTTGAGCCGCCCGATGTTGCGGGAGACTGCCCGTTTTGCGGCACGGCCATCGTCGCTCAGACCCACAGCGCCAATCCAGTGATCACGCCAGGAGGAGTGCTGCCGTTTCAGTTTGGCCGCAAACAGGCGCAGCAGAAAATTCGTCACTGGTTAGGCAAACTGCGGTTTGCCCCAAACGGATTGAAGAAAATGGCTCAGAATGAGAAGCTGCAAGGCGTCTATCTGCCATTTTGGACTTACGACAGCGACACAAGTAATCGATATAAGGGGCAGCGCGGCGAATATTACTACGTCACAGTCACCTACACTGATACAGACTCCGAAGGCAACAAAGTCACAAAAACTCGCCAAGAGCGGCGAACCCGGTGGCATTCGGCTAGCGGAGTTGTGACAAAGTTTTTTGATGATATTCTCATTGCTGCAACTGAGGCTGTGAATACGAAGCGCCTCGAACAGTTAGAACCCTGGAACCTAGAAAAAATAGCTCCTTATGACCCCTCCTACCTGGCTGGATTTAAAGCTCAGCGCTACCAGACTAATCTGAAAGACGGGTTCGAGATTGCCAAATCTAAAATGGTGCCCGATATTCGCTCAGCGATATGCCGCGATATCGGCGGCGACACCCAGCGGATTCACTCCATCAAAACGACCTATCACCAAACGACCTTCAAACATATCTTGCTGCCCGTCTGGATGGCCTCCTACCGCTTCAAAAACAAGCGCTATCAGGTCATGATTAATGCCCAGACTGGCGAAGTATTAGGCGATCGCCCCTGGAGCGTGCTGAAAATCGCAGCGGCGGTTCTCTCGGTATCCCTGGTTGCGTTGGTGATTTTCCTAGCAAGAACCGGACAGCTTTCGTTCGACTTTCGCCCCGAATCCCAACCCCGCCGCTCCAACCCGACTCAACCCGTTTTGCCACCTCCCAATTCAGCACCCACGACTCCAGCCCAGCCCCCTAGCGAAACGACGCCCAGCCCAACCTCGACCGATGAAGCGTTTCGACGGGGCATCAATATTGCCACCAATGCAGCCAACCGCACCCAAACGGCTCAGTCGCTGCAAGAGTGGGAACAGGTGGCAAATCTATGGATACAGTCGATAGAACAACTGAAACAAGTGCCTGCCTCTAGCCCCAACTATGCGATCGCCCAACAAAAAGTGCAGGACTATCAAACCAATCTCAACTATGCTCGTCAGCAGATTGAGCAGCGCCAATAAACCCAATCAGCTTAGGTACCTCTGGGTAGCATCTGGTCTTTTTTGCTCTCCTCCCTTAGAATGCTGATACAGATCAATCGCTATAATGGCGATCGCATCTTCACCTGGAGAGGTGGCAGA
>JGI12048J13642_10348350_pt1 | contig 20720 bp, 2 predicted proteins | sample ElkSlonscriptome_16_FD_13642 | JGI IMG/M metagenome (IMG submission 13642)
CATGATCACATCCAGATTGGGCGCATTGGTCACAATTACTTCACGGGTCTTTTGTTCGGCTGCATTGTTGGCGGCGTCCATTACATCGTAGGTAACGAAGTAAGAGCCAAGGGTACTGGGATCGACAGCGTCACCACCAACTACAATGTTATTGGTAATATCACCGTCAGTATCATCTACAGCCGTAGCTCCCGGATCGGTGTAGGTACTTCCCTGGAAAATAGTAAGCGGGCTGTCACCCAAAAGAGTAATGACGGGAGGCGTATTATCAACGGTTGGATTGATCGTTACCGAGGCATCATTTACAGCTGTCAGTACATCATCTTCAATATCCAGGACCCGGGTGATTTCGGGAGTATTACCCGTTTCAAAATCAATGTCCAAAGCCGTAGTACCACTGCCAACCGCCTGGAAGGTTACATCAAAGAGCGGTACAGAGCCATTAACCAAAGCGGGACCTTGTTTGCCTGATGCAAAGGTCAGAATGCCGGGGGTATCATTATTTGGATCCCCATTATCTGCCAGCAGCGGGAACACACTATTATCGTGGATTACCTGGGTGATGGTAAGCACTGCCGGATCATACAGCAGAATAACTTCAGCCGCCGAAACAGATTGATCATTCGCCTGCATGTCCACACTTACCGTAAAGGATTGCCCCTGATCGACCGTCTGGGTGGCCGGAGTTGCGCTGATGATGACATCCGTAACGGGAGCGGCCGCTACGTTTACTGTACGGGTCACCTGGGTGGCATCGTTTCCGGCAGCATCCTGTGCGTCGTAGGTCACAACGTAGGTGCCGACAGTATTTTGGTCCACCACATCGCCCCCTACGGTAGCGGGGAACGTACCATCCACATTATCCGTTGCAGTGGCACCGGGTTCGGTATAGATGTCCCCAACCAACAGGTTAATCGGATTCGCACCATTCAGGGTAATAACCGGCGGATCCTGATCGGTAACCTCTACGGTACGGATGGCTTCCGTAGCATCATTACCGGCTGCATCAGATACATTATAGGTAACCTGGTAGGTGCCGAGGGTATTGATATCTACATTAGATGCATCGGTTACAACATTTCCAGTGATATCTCCATCGGTCTCATCAGAGGCCGTAGCCCCAGGATCCATGTAGGCTAGGCCGAATGGCCAATTCAGTGGGTTATCGCCCGTGATGGTAATGACGGGCGGAGTTACATCACCCGTATTTTGGCTGGTAAAGGTGAGGTCCAGTACGTTTGCTCCGCCATTGAATGCTAATCGAAGGACTTGCAGTCCACTGTTGGCAAAGGTTGCCGTTGTATTATAGGTGCCATAGTCTTGCCAGCCACCTCCATTGTTGGTCACGCCAACGGACCCGGTCTGGGTTAATCCGCCTCCGTTATCTACTTCCAGGCTAACCGTGGTCGTCCCACTAGTTCCTTTCGCCGCCTGGATGGCTACGTCGTAGGTGCCGACGGCAGGGACATCGATAAAGTAGTCTACAAAGTCTCCATTATCTATATATCCAATGTTCTGAGCGGTATTGGATTCAATAGACACTGAATATCCACTTCCGGGTTCAGAACTATCGTACCAGGGGGCTGGATTTCCAAAAAATCTGGCGGGGACTGTTCCCACCAATGGAATACCCACCTGAATATTGAACGTAGCAGTAACGGGCGCGTTTACGCCATCATCAGCTGTCACGTCCACCCGGTAGGAGCGTCCGTCTCCGGCACCAGTCGTCCAGCTGAAATCATACACACCGTCATTGTTGGCGTCGGTAAAGCTGTAATCAGCCGGGTCAACCACCCCACCGGGGATGGTATTGCTATTGGGATTGCCAACGCTTTTATCGTATACGACAATAGAACCACCGTAGACATTATTATCGTCGGTGATGGTTACCGTAGTGGTCGCCGTACCACCCTCTGAAACTAACAGTTCATTCAGCGGCTGGATGACCGGAGGATCATTTCCGGCCGGTGGATTTACCACCAGTTCAAACTGATCCAGGATACCGGAGTTGGTACCATCTTCGACGATAACATTAATGGTGTAGGTGCCGGCATCGGCTGTGGTAGGTGTTCCTTCTAATTGATTGGTTGAGGTATTATAGGCCAGCGTTCCATCGGTCGGTAAACCGGTCAATGTAACGGTCAGGTTATCGCTTTCCGGATCATTGATATTGAGTGCCTCGGCGGCCGCTTCTTCAGCATTAATGGCGATATCGGCAATAGCCGAGGTGGGTGGCAGATTGGCATCATTGATTTCCGTAACACAGAAACCGGCTAATTTACCATTATCGGCACTGGCCGGGCCAACGAGAATGGTCAGAGAACCATCCGTGACATCCACCTGATAGGTTCGGGTAATGGCGGTCTGGTTATCGCTCAATCCATCCCGATCAGGGTTCATCATATCGTAATCAGGCAATAGCAATGCGCCTTCCAGAGTAACATCAAATACTCTGGTTCCCGGATTATCCTGGAACACTTCCGCAAAATACAGATTTACCTCATAGGCCCCATTGGTTACCGGAACCTCATACGTAAAACTAGGATCATTGCCCCCGGCTCCCCCGTAGATTTCCTTTTGGAAAAGCAATAATTCATCGGGCGTATTTGTGCCAGCGATTGGGTCACTGTACCCCTTAAACGTTTTCCCCCCCGTGCGGGTAAATCCCTGACCGGTAGGAGGGGTGTTATTATTATCTCCTATAAAGGTTCGACCGAAGGCATTCAATCCCACCGACCCACAAGCGACACAAAGCTGGAAATTACCCGGGTTGGCGGAGTTTACGGTGATAATTACCTGCTCCGCAGTAGTTTCGTTATCGGAATCCGTAACTTCGGCGGTAATGGTATGGGTGCCTACCGATAGGGCAGAGGAAGAAAAACTACCCATATCCGTAGCGATCGTACCGTCAAGGGATGAAATCCAGTCGATGCTGGCGGTTAGTGAGCCATCTTCGGTATCGGTGGCGGTGGCCTCGAAGCTGATATTGTCCCCTTCGGTAAAGGTAGCGTTGTTGGCCGGGCTGATGATGGTTACTACCGGGGCATCGTTTCCAGCTCCCTGGTAAGAAATATCGAAATGCTCAATATTGAATAAGAAACCTCCTCCACCGGAAGTCCAGTTAAAAGTCAGGGTTTGCTGGCCCGCCGGTAAGCTAACCTGCGTTACGTAGTCGCTGTAGCTACCCCAGCCATTATTATCGGTATTATTAAGGGTGATTGTACTTCCCGGATCTCCGTTTATATCCATGCTTCCCGCCTGATTACTCCCTTTGGCTATGGAAAACGTGAATTCGTAAATTCCGGCAGCAGGCACATCGATCTCGTATTCGGCAAAGTCTCCGTTGTGGGTAAAACCGATGTTTACAAAGCCAGCGGGGTCGTCTTCTACGCCGATTCCTTCATTTCCGGCCAGTGTGCCTCCCTGGTTATCGAAGCTTTCAGCCTCAATAGTCACTACCTGAGTGGTTGATAAAGCCTGTGGAACATCATTTACCGTAAGGATGAGATCCTGGGTAATGGTATTTCCGTCTTCATCATCTACCGAAACGGTCACGGTATACGTACCGGACCCGTCCCCATCGGCTCCGCCGCCATCACCAAAAGTAGGCGTGAAAGAGAGGGTTGAACTATACGTTCCAGCCCCACTGCTTACTCCAGTTTCCGAAAGGAAGCCATCGGCAGTACCGGGCCACGGATCACGTTGTTTGCCCGAGCCGGTCTGATCAGTAGATTCCAATAGAGCCGGTTCATCGGAAACAGACGAAATGGAGACCGTGAGATTATCACCATCCGCGTCCGAAATAGAAAGGGGGACATTTAATGTGCCATCCTCATTAACGGAGGCGGTGCCCTGCAACGTGATCACCGGCTCGGTATCGTTATTGGGAGCTGGTGTTACCTCAATATCAAAACTTTCCGTTTCCTCCGAGAAGCCATTGGTAACGGATAGGGTAGCGGTATACGTGTCCGCTTCGCCCACACCGGGGGTCCAGCTAAGGACACCGGTGCCGGTATTAAATGAGTAATCTCCGGATGGTACGCTATTGTTAGAGCCATCCTGAATATCTATACTGTACGTAAGGCCGACACCACAATTGTCATCGGTACTGGGGGTGACATTCAAGGTTTGTGCTTCTTCGACGGTTTGGTTGGAGATGGTACCTAAAACCAAATCGTCTATGTAATCACCTGTGACATCAGTACCCACATTTTGGATTTCCGTATCACCCTGAAAGGCCACTTCACTTGGGCCGTTTCCGGTGACAGCAAATTCCAGGGTGTACAATACCGCATTGCCGGTAGTAGTCCCACCACCCAGTTGAGCAATATCAAGTACGTATGCTCCCGATACGTTGTCGAAACCAGAACCAATACTGGTGAAGTTACCATTAATGGTTTGTGAAGTTCCCTGCAATCGGGAGGGGTCGAAGGTCAGTGACAGTTTTGCAGCGTTGAATGCCGTTGTGCCTGCCTGGGCTTCAACGGTATAGGTGACTGTTCCACCGTCAGTCATGGAGCCCGACGGACAGAGCACAAGATCTACCTGGGCATTCAGGGTTTGTAGTCCGAACAGGAAGAGGGCAAGCAGCAAGGTGCTTAACGCTGTTTTCGCTGTCTGGAAGAAGGATTGTACATTACTCATTTCCTCACGTATTTAGATCGTTAACTTTTCGATATAAGTTGGCGGAGCCATTTGGCTCCGCCGGGGTATATTTATCGCTTTTGATAGCGTTTAAATAGTATGTCATTGCCTACCTGTAGCTGTACGAGGTACATTCCTGCCGGTCGGCTGCTAATATTTATAGTTGTTGTCCTGCTTCCGCGGATAAATTGCCGTGCAACCGTCCGTCCGAGCATATCCCGAACTTCGAGTAAACCACCCTCTAACTGCGGTAGTCCCTCCATGGTGACCGTAATCAGTCCATCCCCCGGATTGGGGAACAACTTCATACTTAGTTTTTTGCCCGGAAGGGCTGGCAAACTTGTTGCCAGGGGTTCTACCCGAATGATTTCCCGGGCACTCCGGCTTCCCTGCAGGGTATAGCCCGCATAGGTGACTATCGACTGATCGTTGAGCAATGCGATTTCTCCGGCACCGGCTTTTAGTGCCCGGAAGGTTAGTCTTACCACGTTCAGATCTTTCTGGAGCGGAATCCCCAGGGTACCCATAGCCAGGGTATATATGCCCGGTTCGTTGGTTTCCTGTAAGGTGATGTCCAATTCTTTATTCAGCGAAGCCTCTTCGAGTTCGAGTAAGTCTTGATCATACCCAAGTTGTACCTGAACACCATCGTATGCCTGTTGGGGACTGGTCAGGCGTACATCTACTGTCACTGTTTCTCCGGGCTGCAGACGAGTAGCTGTCGTTTCCAGAGCCAGGGAAATGGGCAATAATTCGGATTCTCTTACCGGATCCACATAACTCTGAGGAGCAACCTGATTACTTGTCAGTGGTTCTTCGCCGGATTGATTGTAGTTGGAGGCCAAGAGGGAAAAGTCGGACAACCCAACTTCCAGATCTCCACTAATATCGGCCCGGTCGTCGTACCCCTGATCTCCGTCAGAAGTACCGTAAGTGCTGGCCAGGACAGAGAAGTCGGTCAGATTAATCCCGTTCGAATTATTGACATCTCCTCCGAGGAGCTCACCAAAATTCAGGGTGTTTGCTCCGGGGGCAAGCGTAATAGTCTCCACCGTAGCCAGGTACTTGGGATGTTTGATTTTTACCTGATAGCTACCCGCAGTCAGACCGGTCAGTGTTCCGGTACCGTCCATTGGTATTGCTTCCGCAAAGGAGGCCAGCGGCGGATCATTTTCGTTGTGGTCGGCTGCGTACATATCGATTTGGTAAGAACCGGAATGATCTGTTCTTCCCTGTAAGGAAACGGTATAATCAAGTGTAGCGTCGGTGGAGGTCTCCGGTATATCAATACAGAAGTTTTCAAAGCTGAAATCCATGGTATTGGATGCACTCGCATTGCGAATGGTTCCGTGCACACCGGCGTAGGTGACGCTTTGCGAATTATCGGGTAGGGGCGTGCCGGTAAACAAATTTGCATTCAGCTGAATTCCGGTCGTTTCTACCTGGATGAAGGTAGCCCCGTCGTCCAGGCTGTACCAGCCTTCAATGGTTTGTGCAACGGGATCGATGATCATCTTCAGTACTACCTCATCGCCCGGATTCAGGATGTTTCCTGTATTGCGTTCATCGCTATTAGCGAGGTCATCGCCGGTTTCATACCCCAATTGTACTTTGTAGACACCTCCATTCTGTACGATGGCGACCAGTTTGACGTATTCGGCTTCATTCAGACCAAACCACAGGCCTGCCTGTTGGAAGCTATTGGTCTGTGGTGTTGGTAGCGCATTCAGCTTGGAGGTTATCTCGTAGGGTTCGCCAGGTGCACTGGCATCAAAGCCTACCCCAAGTGCATTCACCTGGGAGTTACCATTATTGCCGGCTACTTTAAAGAAGATACCTTTTGTAGCCGTGATGGTCAGAGCTCCTCCGGAAACAGAAAGGTTCGACGGTTCATAACCCGGTACTAAAGAATTAGAAGGCGTTGCCGGATCCAGGTTGCTGGACGGTGCAGACACCATGGTAAACCCGGTTCCCGTACCCGATCCATCGCCCAGGCCGCCCTCGTCGGTATCCCATTCCAGGCAGTAGTCTTGCGTCAGTGAAATGGGTATAGTGTTGCATAGTGCGGGGGAGATCGGTCCGCAATTGTCGGCATCGGCAAAGACCACAAGGTCGAATACATCGGAGGCACTGGCCAGGGATGGATCCTGAGCAGTTACTTCGATCGAATAGGTACCTACATCGGTAGGTGCCGGAGTACCCGTGAAGGTTTGGTTATTCGCATCAAAACTAAGCCAGGCCGGGATTGTAGCTTCTCCCTGTTCCGTGGCAGAATAAGTGAGCACATCTTCTTCGGGGTCAGAGAAGGTGTTGGCCGGAACGGTAAAGTTGAAAGCGACTCCTTCGGTTGCCTCCTGATCAGAGATCGGATTGTCAACCACCGGAGCTTGATTGGTAGGACCACCGCCGGTCGTTCCTCCGATTTGGTATGTATCAAATCGGGCGGTGAATCCACCTGTGTGCTTGGTCAGTAACCCAAATCCGTTAATAACTCCGGTTGGTAAGTCACTTCCAAGGGGCCCCGAAATGCTAAGGTCCGCAATGTCGAGGGTAGCCCAATCGGCACCCGTAGTGGTAAATGGTAAGGTTTTCTGTTCGGCACCGCCGGTGGCATTCGTGAAATCATCACCGGACCCCACCCCGGGGCCGGCAAATGTCTGAGTAGATACATACCACTGGGTACCGATCCGGATAGCAACCTGACTGGTGGCTCCAGCCTGGTTGTGCCCCTGGTACCAGGTGAAATCCGTGATGGTGCTATTGTTCAGATCGATGCTGTGCTCATCGGTCCAGAAAAAATATTCATTCTCGCTGGCAAAGGCAGCCGCAAAGCCACGGCCGTCGGCAGGTGTAGGATCGACATCGATAGCGTTAATGTTTTGTAAACCAGCCGGCTTACCCAATCCATTGGAGGCCGCGACCTGCGATAAATTGACACCTCCTCCTCCGGGGCCTACAATATTCCAACCGCGATCAGCCAGAGCAAGATTATTATTTACATCCTCATTCCAGAAGATCTCCCGGTAGAGGAAATCGCCACTGGGCGGGGCGGTGATAGTGAGTGTAATATTGTCACTGGCAGAAGCCAATTCACTATCCTCCACGCTGGCTGTAATCACGTGGGTACCCAGGGACAGGGCGGAGGTCATAATAGTTCCACCCTGGCCTAAGGGGCCATCCAGGTCAGAGGACCACATAATGGCGGCGTCCAGATCGCCATCTTCAGTATCGTTGGCATCGGCCGTAAGCGAGACGTTGTTACCCTGGTTAGCACTACTGCCGTCCACCGGTGCCGAGATGGCAATGGTCGGAGCAGAATTGGGATTGGCGGAGGTGCCAATCACCTCGATTCCCTGTATGAGGGCGTTATCTTCACTAAAGGAGAAGGCAATACTCATGGCCCCATCGGTCACTTCAATATCGGTGTATTCATTGATCAGCGCCGTACCGAAGCCTACTTCCTGCACCAGGTCCAGGTTGGTAGTCACTCCCTGACCACCTTCCACATTTACGGAAAAAATCCGTTGACCGGTAGCCGTTTGAAAAATTTCCGCGTGGTGTAAGCGAACGGTATAGGTGCCATTGGCAACGGGAATATTATAGGTGAAGTTCTCTCCGAAACGATAGGCGAGGTATAACGGATCGTCGTCGGAATCTCCTACGTCAAAGTTCTTAGTATTGGTCATCGTCTCCCCGGTGATCAGGGACAGATCATCGGGGGCAAAGACATCGCCGTTAACGGCCGTATAACCACTACCACCCGCATCAATGCGCACCACATCCGCACCGGGAGGTGGTGCTTCGCCGGCAGGAGTTACATTAGACACTACAAATACGTAGTCGTTGTAGTCTCCGTTGCTGGCTTCTTCGAAGCCGAGCAGGTAGGTATTCGGAACGGGATTGCCGGCCCGGTCATTCACTTCGTATACGCGAACTGCGTGCGCTACCTGGCTGGGATTAAGCGCAGCATTCAGCGCATCCTCCGTGTAGGCTGTGTGGGAAGGTGACGTGGTGTAAAAACCAAATTGATCCGAACCGGGATCAAAGATCATACCGCCGGAGGAAATGGCGGGGAAGAGGATCTGGTGTTCTTCCCTGGCTCCGGCTGTCGCCAAAACACCAACTTGCTGGAGGGTTGGGGTATTTCCGTTGGGCAAATAATAGCCAAAGGGCAAGATGAAGTCAGGCGAATAGCGGGCCACGGGTTTCATGGTGACATCACCAGAACCGGCCTTTTCGAAGAGGGGTTCCAGCACCTCATCACCGATCGGAATGGTGCTGGTATTGCTACCCAGACTGGTCCAACCCACATTGATATCGTACCCAAGGGTGGTCATGATATCCGCCATGGGAGGTTCATTGCCACCTTCGATACCGTTTGCCGAAAGGCCATGCAGACCGATCGATCGGTTGGGTTGCACCGGATCATCGCTGGTCAGGTCGAGGCTGGCGCTGAATGGACCAACCGAACCGCTGGGTGCAAAGGTGATATCCAGATCCTGAGAACCCGCGGGTGTCAGTACTAAAGGCAGAGAAACGGCCTGCCCGTCGGCCTCCACACTGAACAGGTCGGCGTTTGTGCCACTTAGTCCCAATGAAGAGATCGTTGCGTCCGAACCGCCGTTATTCTCCAGCGTAATGGTAAACGTTTCGGTGGTGTTTTTAGGGATGCTGAAATAGATCTCATCCTCATTCACATCGCATTGCTCGTCGTAGGTCACCAACAGATCAGAGGCTCCACCGGTCGAACCGACCGGGCGAAGCAGGGTGATCTCCCCTGATCCGTACTCCGACACGTAGAGGTGCCCATTCAGTTTGTTTTCACACAGATCCAGGGGATTGCTGAATCCAGTGAATCCGGTAATACCGGTTTCAGCCGCTACGATATCGTTATTGGCGCCTCCTGGAGTTAACACGATAATGTCGTCCCCACCACTGTAGCGGACGACCATGATCTTATTTTCCAGAGCGCCATTGAACGTATTGCTGAGGTATTCAATAACACCGTTCGGCGATTTATTATTCTCAAAATTGTAAGCAACGCCCCGCCAGTTCACATCGGGATCGGTACCGACCGGATACTGATTGACCTGAATAGGATCAGGACCAGAGGTCGGGTTGCCACCATTCATTATGTATTCACCGCGGCTCGGATTGGGATGGCCGTAGTATCCTCCTTCCACGCAACGGAATAAGAGGTCGGGTTGTGTTTGATTGACACCACTGATGCCGGTAACTGATTCGGTCAGCGTAGCACCGTCGATTCGCTGGGGCTGGACATCTGTATTGGGGTCAAAGGAAGGGGTGTTTCCACCGGCGGCTGACCCATTGGTGGGCACGTATAAATTGCCGTTGGTATGCCACAACAGATCGTAGTGGTTACGGGTACCACTTGAATAAATGGTCAATGGTGCATTGGCGGCAAAGGGGTCATAGGTCCCGCCATCTCCGGTTTGGGCATTTAGCGGAAGGCTACTGATCAGGTCAGTATCCAGACGCAAGACCGCAGCAGTGAGGAGGCGTTCATCGCGGTTACCCCAGGAACCATCGGCGGCACCCATGGCCGAATTGCTACCCTGATTAAAATACAGTTTCCCATCGGGGCCAAACTCAATACTGTTTGTTACGTGATCGCGGGTCGAGCGTGGCAGATTGACCACGTAATCCTGAATGTTTTCCAGGTCATCACCGGAAAGTTGACTAATCTTACCCTGCCAGTCCGGTTGGCCACTAAAACCAAAGGACGTATGGCTTACCCAGGCGATGAGGTTATTAGCCGTTGCCGAAGGATCAAAATCCAAACCGATAGCCAGGCGGTTACCCCCTTCTGCCGTTTGGATGGTTGAAATGGTTTGTTGATTGGAAAGAGTACCATTACCGGCTATATCCCAGCGATGAATAGCTCCGTTATTCACCAGTCCGTACAGTTTTCCGTCGGGGCCTACGGTCAGCGAGGTATAACTACCATTAGCTACGACCACCTGCTCAAATTCGATGGAACTTGGTACGTTACCGGGGTCCACGCTGGTGGTGAGCTGTTTGGAAAAGGGTGTCATGGATTCCCCCATGAGGTCCTGAACACCATTGGAAATTTCGATGCGGTAGGTGGTGTTGTAATCCAGTCCGTTGGCCGTCAGGGTGATCGCATCACCGCCACCCGTCGCATTGACGGTGGTATTGGTAATTTCCGTATTGCTGGATTGCTCGAACAATTTGACGGTATTGGAATTGACGGTAGCATTATTCAGGCTTCCTGTAGGCAGGTTTAGCTGGGTCGTGGAAAAGGATACATTCAGGTTCGAACCATTGAAGACTTCACTGGTAATCACCACATCCACTACGGAAGGGGCAAAAAATGCAGATGCCAGGTGGTGTTCAGTTACCGCTGGCGTTTCCTTTTTGCCGAAAGGCACAAACCCCAGGCTGACTAAAAAAACGATTATGGAGTAGGAATAAAGGTGTCTCATAGTGTGTGGTTTTGGTGTGGATCTGGTTTTAGTGTGCTGCTTGATATATGGGTTACTTTAGCTATGCGATTCTAAAGTTGTAAGTGAATTCCCCCCGGGCAAAGTGTGTGAAACCGACGAATCGGCTCCACACGTACCCGGGGGGAAAAGCGGGTTATTGAATACTGAATACTTTATTGACCCGGTAGTCACCGGCTTCAATGCGCAGGTTATACACTCCGGCCGGCTGATCCGTGAGGTCAAAAGTTTCTTCCACAGATCCCAGGTATTCGCGCTCGAGGATCAACTGTCCGTTGGCACTGAATATCTTCATCGTGTATTCCTGTTGCAGCGGCATATCGGAAACTTCCAGGTTGATAATTCCATCGGAAGGAATAGGGAACAGCTTGATAACCGGTGTACCCTTGAGTACATGGTTGATATCGGTAGTCAGTGCTTCCACTTCAAATCCAGTGGGTCGTGCCTCGTTCAGGATACGGTGACCCTTATAAGTGGCCAGTGTAGCTTCGTCTCCGTCGAAAGAGATGGCTGTCTGCCCGTCACCAATTGCCCGGAAGTACACCGTGGCGATCAGGGCGTCTCCCTGAACATGGGTAAAGAGGCTACCACTAGCCAGGTCGATCTGGCCCTTAGTTTCATCGATACTTTGCTGAAGCACCTGCTCCAGAGAACCAGTCCATTGGACGCGGTCAAAAGCAAGTACATTCGGGTCAAAGTCCAGCGATACATCAATGCCATCGACACCCTGTTCTCCGGCTTCCAGCATGATATCTACGGGGATCGTTTCACCGATCCGGTAGGTTTGCTGCTTAGTGACGAGGGCCACGTCTATCATTTGTGGTTCGTCCTCCACAGAAGCGGGATCCGCACCGCCGGCATTATCACCGGGCATCTCGCCTTCCAGACCGTAAGAGCCTGCCAGGATAGAGAAGTCGGTCAATCCAATGCTGCCATCATTATTGAAGTCAGCTGCTGAGTTGAAGAACTGCCCACCAGTAGACGTACCATACGCACTGGCCATAATGGAGAAATCAGTCAGGCCTACCGCGTTGTCATTATTGACGTCACCACCGAGCAGTGCAACGGTCAGTGTATTTGCTCCACTGGCCAGGGTAATGGTCTCCAGTGCGGACAAATAACCGGGTCGATAGACCCAAATGTCATAGGGTCCACCTGTAAGGTTCGCCAAGCTATGCAATCCGTTGGCATCGCTGTTTTGAGTGTAGGTATATATCGGGTTTGTCGTGGTATTCGGAGCGTAGAATTCGATTTGATCCGGCCCTTCGTGCACATTACCAGCGATGTCGATCGTCAGATCAAGACTGGAGATGGGGTTGAAGTTGGGGTCGTATTCCAGTACAATGGTATTCGACGTTTTACTGTTGGGACTATTCGCATCACCGGCTACGGCCAGGAAGTGGTTGAGTCCTCCCAATGGAGTCCCGTTTCCTAAATCGGTTTGCAGTAGTGTTACCGGAACGTTCAGCGTACCATTACCACCAATTGTGCCTGTATACAGTACTTTGGCAATGGCTTCGTTCGCTTCGAACGGATCTACATCGTAGCCTACCGTCGGGTTGCCCGGATCAATGTACAGTCGGGCATCCACTTGCAGCAGAGTGATATCCTGACCAGGCGCACCATTCACCAGGATGGTTTGGTTCAGCTGATTAGTCGCCGCAGGCGTAGTGGGGATTCCAACCACCTCAATGCTTGGTGCGGGGGCCGGGTTACTGATGCTCAATACAGCGTCAGCTCCACCCAGTGAGCCTTCGTCAAACAGGCTTGTTGTCAAAGTGGTACCATCGGAGAAAGTAATCGTTACCATAGCTCCGATACACTCGAATCCGGAAATGGATCCGGCATCACCAGTCGACAAGTCACCTTTGATCGAAGTGGGGTCCATGTCAACACCCCAGGCGTAGGATTCGCCGGGATTGAAGTCGGTGAAGTCCAGGCTCAACACATCGTAGCCTTCGTCGTTATCCACACCATTGTGTGGTTGTTGGAAGACCGATTCACAATCGGCTGCATCCGAGCCACCGTTACCGGGGACGGTCAGTCCCACTGTGGCCGCTGTATTACCAGCCGAACCGGTAGTCAGACATTTCGCGCCATTGTCACCGGCCGTGCCTACGGGATCAAAGACCACGTCGGGCATGAAGGTAGTAGAAGCATCGATGGTGATGTTGGTGATATCCGCCGTTCCGGTATTGGACAGGATAAAGGAATTATTTCCAAAAGTGCTGGAGAATAGCCCTTGTCCCGCCGTAACGGTCAGTTCAGCCGATGGTACCATATCTGGTTCCAACACATTCCAGGTGAAATTAACCGTTGATTCCAGAGCGGGATCACAGTTGTCACTTACCGTAACCGCTACATCGTAGGGGCTGTCGGCAGCGGCACCGGCCGTTCCGGGGTCACCTTGGGAACGAGTGGATTCGGGTATACTGAGGTTCTGACCGTTGGCACCGAATTCACCAGCATCTACCAGCACCATGCGATCGATCACGTGGCTGCTTGAACGAGCGGATATGAGAATATTATAGGTACCCGGCTGATCGAAGGTTGCAAAGATCTGGTGGGCATCATTGTCACTGGTATTGGTACTCCAACTCCAGTTATTGGCTCCGCTGGAATAGATCTTAAACCAGCCGTTGGAGCTTGATCCTTCCGGTCCTTCACTACCTGTCGGACAAGTTCCGGTAGGCGCACCATTCGGACAAACCGTGCTTGCACCACCATTTTTAGATCCATAGAACTGATCCGCTTCGATCTTCAACCAGGTGTCATTATGCTCCGTCGTGTTGGTACCATTACCAACCTGGTTGCGCCACTTAAACTGGTAGGTTCCCGGATTGGTGATCTGTATCGGGTAGGTGATCAAACCATTACCGGGGTTACCCAGGTTCTGCCCGGCCTGCCAGATGATGAAATCACCATTGGTAGCGGCAGTTGGGTTGTTGACATTAGGACTAAAGGTCGTGCTGTAGGTATTGATCGTTTCCCAGTTACCTGGCAGGTTGTCACCATTTTCCATTTCGATGACAACGATGCCGTTCTGCTCGATCCAGGCACCGTCTTCGGTGCCGGGTTCACCAAGTTCGACCGTTCCGGAGATGATACCGGTTGCGGGGTCAATGGTAAGACCAGCTGGTAAATTAGCTGCAGCATAGGTCAGGTCGCCACAGTCTTCCAGATCGGTCGCGGCGATGGGTAAAGTGACCATGCCACCTTCAACACTGTTCTGGGTGCCAGGATTGGTTACATCTGGCGCCACATTAGGTGCCTCTTCGAGGGTGACGTTAATAATGTCTGGTAGCACAATGGTTTCATCCATTTCCACGTGGGTCGGATAAGCCCATTTTACCTTAATCTGATAGCTGCCCGGAGTAAGGTTGTTGTAGGTATCATTCGGGAAGCTAACCGTTCCGGTCAGTGGCTGGCTACCCAGGCGCGTAACACCATCGTCGGTATACCCACCGCCGATCAGGATGACGTGTACGTGTTCGAAAACGTCGGTTGCACCACCCGTACTTGTCCAGGATACATCGAAACCGGAGGTAGCCAGGGTAGCACCTTCCTGGGGGGCGGTAATCGTAATGGTACGATCAACCACCGTAAAGGTGAAGGTTTCAATGCTTTCATTTTCCTGGTCATCAGTGGCGGTCACCGTTACTTGGTGTATTCCGTCGTTGTTGGGGCCACCGGTAAGGGATGCCTCGGTCAGGGTACCGGTCAGTTCGCCACTATCGTAGATGAGGCCATCGGGCAATCCGGTAACCACAACGGTAAAGTCGTCGCCTTGCTGATCGGTCACCTCAATGGGGAAGCGACCAGCATTAAACTCGCCCAAAACACCGTAGGAGACGTTGTCGATGGCGGTAATAACGGGTGCTTCCACGCTGGAAGCGCGAACCTCGATACCCTTCAGGGCTGGATTCTCCACGTCGTGAATAAACTCAATGTCTAACGTGCCATCGGCACCTACCGTGGTTGAATAAGAGAGTTTTAAGGCACCTAATGCACCCTTTTCGGCGAAGGGATCCACACCGGTAAAGGCCGTTACACCTTCGATGTTAATATCAAACACTCGTTGTCCGGCCGCTGTGATCTGGCTGAATAACTCGGCAAAATACAGGTCGATGTCGACCATGGTACCCGGTGCAACCGGGAAAGAATATAGCATTTCCGGCGTGCTGGCAGCATCATAACGCTCGGTGGTGAATAATGCATCGGGAACGGATGCCGGGATCGATGCGTCACGTACAATCGGACCCTGGTAAGCTGAACCGGCACTCTGATTATAGGTGGACCCACCGGTACTCAGAGCAACTAAGTAGGGCGATTCGTTGCCACTTCCGAAATTGCCCTGATCCTGTCCCCAGGCCGGGGTGGTGGCATCACCGGCAGCCAATTCAGCTCCACCGGCATTTACCCGGTACAGTATCTGGCCGGGATCTGGTGTTGGCGCTGGTTCGAGGATTTCCCAATTAAAGGTAATGGTTTGGATGTCGTCATCATCCAGGTCGCTGTCATCGACCATTACCTCTACCAGGTATGGACTATTATCGGCAGCACCATCGGCCACAACACCGAAGAATTGGCCATTGGTGGGTTCCAATTGAATGCCTGCCGGCAGACCGGTAGCGCTATACTGTAAATTTCCGTCTCCCCCCGATGCCGAAACGAAAACTCCTAAGTTGCCAATATCATCTCCTTCCTCATTGCTTTGATTGGCGATCGGAGTCAGCGTAATTGCACCCGGATCTTCATTATTATCAAAGGCCAGGATCTCAATACCATTCATGGTTGGATTCTCCACGTCGTGGATGAACTCAATGTCGAGGCTGTTGTCAGCCACGGTCACAATGTATTCCTTCATGCCACCTACCTGGTGTCCGAAGTCTTCGACGAGATCTACACCTGTTTCTACCGGCTGGCCTTCGATTTCAATGTTGAAAACACGTTGCCCGATTGCGCTGGTGCCACTAAAACCGTTGGACATATACAGGCGCACCTGGTACATACCTGGATCTACATCAAAATTCCATTGCATTTCCGGCGCAGCTGGTGGGTCCCAGCGTTCATCTGCGAAAATTGATTGTGGAACGTAGTCAGGGAGTGACGAATGCCGACCAGATACCGGGTGGCTAGAGGAATTACCGGTATTAACAGTCCACCCGTCGCCACTCTGAGCCCCGGTTCCGCCGGTTGCTTCCCAATCGAGACCACCATCGGTAGCTGTGACAGCCGGACCGGACGCATTGATGCGGAAGAGAGTGGTCGGCTCCGCTTCGGGATCATATTCGACAATGATAATGTTCGACATGCCACCGGTGGCACCATCGGAATCTACTACTACGGCTGCGAAGACATTGAAGCCCGCTTCCGGATCGGAGTCGGTAAGCGTCACGTCAAAGCTGATGCTGCCTTCGGTGCCGGTAGTCCCAATTTGCTCATCTACGACAATGACGCTGTTCAATTCATAGGGGTCAATATCGTACCCCACACCAGCGTAAGGTCCTTGCAAATCGTCTACGAATAAGCCAGCCTCCAATTGTAGCAGACGCACTTCCACATCTTCGAACCCAACACTAACTTCGATGGTCTGCTCGTTCTGGAATACCTTAGATTGATTAGAGATACCCAGCATATCAATACTAGGCTCAGGGGGTAATTGTGTGCGTACAATATTCCGGCTGTTGCTTTCGCTCCCGGTCGTGGCGAAGAGGTCTACCTCTTGCGTCTCCCCGTTGGAGTAGGTGACCGTAACTACCGCACCACTCAGCTCTAGTCCGGAAACGCTGCCCGATTGATTAGGGCCTGGAGAATTACCTCCTTTAATACTTACGGGGTCAATATCCAGCCCGAAGACCATTTGCTCACCCGGATCGAAATCATTGAAGTTCACTTCCAGGCCGTAAAAGCCACCTTCGTAGGCTTGTGAGAACGAGTGGGTGGTCTTGCCAGTGGTTACATCTGAACCGTTATTCGGTGTCAGATCCTTAGCGGTACCGTCACCGGCATTTCCATTGGGATCAAAGACGACCTCCTGGATAATGGCAGAAGACAGGTCGAACGTTACCTGAGTGATGGTTTCTCCACTGGTAGAATTATTGGTGATCTGGAAGGAGCTGTTGCTAAAGGTGCTTCCATCTAAGCCACCCGTATTGACCTCGACCAATGCCTGGGCAGTAGATGGATCTTCATCAATACGGAAATAGTCCCAACTGGCTGCGAATTCTGGCGCAACATCAAAGGAAGTGGCGATGGTACCAACGGCCAGGCAAGACCCGATACCATTAATAGTGTAATTTCCCTGAACCACATCCAGCAGCGGACCACTTAGTTGAATGGGAGTACCCAAGTCAGTGATGGCGCCACCGTCGAGTGAATAGCGGGGCTGAACGGTTCCTGCAGCGGGGTCTATGCTCAGGAAAATCCGGATGGCCGTTGCATCAAGCGCACCACTCACCGCAAAGCTATTTGAGCTGGCCGAACCCGCATTTTCGACCAGTACTTCTAAACTGTTTCCATTGATTACCACCTTCAGGTAATTGTCCTGATCACCGGTACCCATCATCACCCCGTGGGAAGCGAAGTTCTGGGGAGCCTGATCGTTGAAAAACGGCCCGTTGATCTGAGCTTCGATCGTAAACGGAGCGGTGTTCGAATTTACATCAACACCGAACTGAAATCCATTCTTTTGGGTGTTGTTGCTTTCGTATGCATCACCCTCAAAAACGGTGGGGTCAGTGTAGATGCCAGCCGTTCCGCCGAATACCAGTTCGTCACCGGAATCATCGATCAGATCCAGGTAATCATCGGTGCCATTTGTCATGATACCGGTAAAACCAATTCCACCAAAACCATAAGCAGTGGAGTTGAATAATTCCAGGCGGATGGGTAGCTGGCCGATGGAGCCTTTACCATTCATCGGATCTAATTGAAACGGGTCGTCGAGGTCGGCAATACCATCGTTATCATCGTCCGTATCTAATAGATCGGACCGTTTGAATTGATTGGTATTCCCAAACTCGAATGCATCATCTGTATCGGTGGGTTTGCTGGCACCGCTGCACTGATTAGTTCCGTTCGCAATTTCGTCGGCATTGGTATATCCGTCACCGTCCTCGTCAATGGTGTCGTCATCTGCACCCGTACAAGGGATGGGATCATTGCCATCGTAATCAGCCGGTTCAAAAACGGTAATATTATCGGATCCGTAAGTTGCTGCCCAGACGGTACCACCAAAGGGATCATTATCGCCCTGGGCGATTACATCGAGGGGGCTGGAGCCAAAACCGCTGGCAAAGGACTCGTTGCAGTTTGATAAAGTATTGGTACCATTCCGGGGTGGGGTAGGGCAGTTCAAAACTACTTTGCCATCTGCACTTAACTCGACCTCATAAATGTTACCGTTGAATCCAGCCAATAAGAGATTGCCCTGCATAGCACCACCAAAATTGCTGGCCGTGTATTCAGCAATACCGTTGGTGGACGGACCGTAGTTAGCCAGGGAATTATCATCCTGCCCGGAATTCCGGAAGTCGCCGGCTGCCGGGAAGGCATAAGCCGGATCAACCGGTGGCCAGTTTGCCGGTAGCGATTGCGTGGAAAAAGCAGGATCCTGATCATTCAGGATCTGTACCCGCCAGTAATCATCTCCCTGGTCGTTAGGGTCAGTAGTATGGGGCCCCTTGGTATACAGACCAGCTCCATCGGGGTTTGCCCAGATAGGGTGGGGGTGACCAGCGTAATAGATGGGGGCCTGATCGGCTACGTAGTTGTAGTCACCGGAAACTAAAGGCCGGATGTAGTGTAACCCGTTTTTATTGTTTACCTGATCGTCACCGCCAGGACCGGTACCACCTGATCCGGGTTCTCCACTTATATAGTTATTAGTAGCACTTGAACCATCAGCCTCGGTATATTCACTGTCATAATCAGCTTCACCTGCAGGGTGTCCGCCCCAGCCGCCGTTGGCACCGTTGTCGACACCGTACATGCGACCATTTTCCGTGATCACGATGTCATACAAGTTTCGAAAACCAAAGGCGTGAATCTGCACCGGGCCATTAGGGTCATAGGTTGCCATATTCAACCCATCATTACCACCCCAGGGGTCATTGATGTCAACGCCATCATAGTTCGGGTCAGTAGGGTCGGTGATGCCATTGACATTGGCGCGAGTGGGATCGTCGAGAGTGGGCAGGTTATATTTATACTGAGTGCCTTCGCTATCAGTCAGGGTGGGCAGAGCGTCGATCGCATCCAGGTCTATGGAAATGATCGTCGAAGAGTAGGTGTATTCAACGGTAAAGGCAAAATTGTTGGACGGGGCACCGGCATTGGTATGTCCACCCACTGCCAGATAGAGGATGTTATTTACCTCGTCGATCTGCATACCATTAACGGCGTGGTTCTCCTCGGAACGGGGTAAACCACGCACCAGATCAACCTTCGTCCATTGGGTACATTCCCCGTTCTGATCGATACCACCGGTACAGGTCACACAGGAAAGCACTCCGGAGTTGGTGTCGAGGCCGATGTCGTTGCCACCACCACCGGCACCAATGCGCGGATCACTGGAACTTACGTAGAGTACAGGATTGGCTCCGGTTCCGGTGACATAGATGCCAGTGATCTGGCGATTGCTGTTACCAGAGGGAGTTCCGTCGTCATTGTGATTGGGTATATCCTTAACAATATTAATTTGCTCGGTACCGGTCACCACGTAGTCATTGGGACCATTGCGAGTGATCTGGTAGGCATAGATCGTCCCGTTTTGTTGGGACACGTATAGCCGTCCGTCCGGACCAAATTGCAGTGATGTGGGATTGTTGGAACTTTCTCCGGCGAGCCCGCTGGCATCAAAACTAATGGTTTGGGCTTCCGCCAAAAAGGGAAGAAAAAACAGTAAAGACAGACTTATTACGTGTCGTAATGTACTGTTTGTTTGACTGTTCAGAAGCGCCCATAGAGAGCGAAACGGGTAGTGCTGATTCATAGTCGAGGAGTTATACTGACTGATTGTGTTATTCGATCAATTACTTGTCGACCGGCATATCAGCAGCGAACTCCATAAACCATTTCGATCACGAATAGTAACTATTCGAAATCGGTAAACCGGGGGGACGGACCTCCCTGAACAGGGTGGTCCGTATAAACGGTTTCAAAAAGGTGTAGAACGCTGTTATATTAGGTCGTCTGTATATCAACGTTTTCCGAAAGGGAAAACAGATTATGTTTTACTGGGGTATACCTCGACAATGTGGTACCAAGTCAAAAGACCAGATACCAAACAGGGATCAAGAATACCGTTATATCCTTACGCGTAATGGCGTAAAGAATTGAATATCTAAGGGGAAAATTGAAATAGGACAGACCTTAAACTAAGTAAAAGGTCTACATTACTTTTGGTATAAAGCTTATCAGCGGGAATGTACGAGCAAAATGCCTTCTTTGGCTATTTTCCAGATCCATTAGATTGGGGGTGAACCTGTGTATTGTAACTCGTTTTGTAGAGAGGGAATGTGTTCTTGTTACTCTTTGTTTGCGTCTAGCAATTCAAAAGTAAAAAAATTAAGCATCATTTCAAACCTT
>JGI12048J13642_10653118_pt1 | contig 20716 bp, 18 predicted proteins | sample ElkSlonscriptome_16_FD_13642 | JGI IMG/M metagenome (IMG submission 13642)
CTCACAAATCATTTGAGATTGCTATATCCCTGTTCTACAGATGATTCCATTGATGTCGTTTCTGTTTCCGTTGAGGAAACTTCTGGCTCAGCAGTGGATTCAGAAGGTACGGATTCAGAAGGTACGGATTCAGACGATACGGGTTCAGAAATCAGATGATCTTGACGATAAAACTTTCGCAATTTCCAGATCGCTAGGCCAGCACAAATGATGAGCATCAAATCGGCAGAGAGAATTTGTCCAGCTTGCTGGCTATAGGTTTCAGGTGCAGCACATGCAACAGAAGGTTCGGGTCGAGCACACAGAAAAAAATTGATTGCGAGCCAAGGCAGAGTTCCCAATACCCAAACCACTGCAAGAACGATGAGCAGCACCAAAAACGCAATCATACTTGTCTCCCTTCTGCCAGACCCGATAACCAATCTGCGGTGATGAACGAAATCAATCATGAAAAATCTATTCGTAACAGTATGTCACGATTTTGAAGCTCCTCAAACGCTCAAAGCCAAGTTGTCTCGGTGAATGACTGTTTCTGCACCTGTATAACCCAAAATTGCAGGAATGTGTTCAGACTGGCATCCTTTAATCTTTTGGAGGGCACTGCTGTCATAGTTGACGATGCCCCGTGCAATTTCTTGTCCGGTTTGGTCACAGAGCTGCACCGCATCTTTTTGGCGAAACTCTCCTTCGACATCAGTGATGCCTGCAGCGAGGAGCGATCGCCCTTTCTCACAAATGGCAACCACTGCTCCGCTATCCAAGTAAAGCTTGCCTGCCGGGACTAAACCATTAGCAATCCAACGCTTGCGAGCATTGGCGAGTTGAGGCTGGGGTTTGAACTGAGTGCCCAGCGGTTCGCCTTGCAAAATCCGCTCAATGTTGTCAGGCGATCGCCCTTCTGTAATCACCATGCGGACTCCAGCCGTCGTTGCAATTCGTGCGGCTGCGATTTTGGTAACCATGCCTCCCGTGCCCCAAGAGGTGCCGCGATCGCCAACTTCGACTTCCAGATCAGCCAAACTGTCTATCCTATCCACCAAGGTGATGGGTTTGGCGTCGGGATTGGAACGGGGATCAGCAGAATACAGCCGATCCACATCCGTCAGCAAAAACAGCCAATCGGCCCCAACCAAGCTAGCGACCAGTGCAGAAAGAGTGTCATTGTCACCGAATTTCAGTTCTTCTACGGCAACGGTATCGTTTTCATTCACAATTGGAATCACATTCAAGTGAAACAACTGTCGAAAGGTGCGATAGGCATTGACATAGCGACTGCGCTGTACCAAATCGGTGCGCGTCAACAACACCTGAGCAATGGGCTGTTGCAGAGAGGAGAAGAGATCGTCATAGACCCGCATCAGCCGCCCCTGACCCACAGCGGCGATCGCTTGCTTCATGGAGATTGACTTTGGTCGTTCAGTCAGACCTAGCCGACCGCACCCTACGCCTACGGCTCCTGACGACACCAAGATCACTTGATGTCCCTGCTGTCGGAGCCGACACAGAGTTTCGACCAGACTCGCAATGGTAGACAACGCCAGGGTTCCAGTATCGGATCGGGTGAGACTAGAGGTTCCAATCTTGATCACCAGCGTTTGAGACGTTGAGGCACGACGTTCCGAAGACTGAGATTCGGAAGATTGAGATTCTGAGACTTGAGACATGACATCACCACAGCACGCCACAGACAGGCAATAGATTCAAATTCTATAGCGCAGTTGGGAGTTTATGTGGCGGAGAAAGTGTCACACTGATGGGCAATTTTTTCGATAAGGGATTATGTGAGAGAGGCGATCGCCGCTGAAATCGCGCCTTTTTCTTCTAGAACCTTAGCCACCCGCAGCACTTTCGCTTCTTGATAGGGCGCGCCGATAATTTGGACGCCAACTGGAAGCTCTCCAGGTTGCTGTACAGGAACGGAGAGAATCGGCAACCCCACAAATGAGAGAGGCTGAGTGTAGAGTCCCAAGTTAGGACGAGTCTTGACCTCAACTCCATCGATTGACATCATGTCTTGACCGATTTCAGGGGCAGGGCAGGGCGTTGTTGGAGCCAGGATAATGTCTACGGTCTGGAATAGGTCTAGGAGGCGATCGCGATACCACTGACGAAAGCGCTGAGCCTGAATCGTCCAGGTTGTAGGAATCAAGGCTCCTGCGAGAAAGCGATCGCGCGTTGCCGGGTCAAAATCTTGGGGACGGGTCTTGAGGTTTTCTAAATGCAGATTGCTGCCCTCAGATGCGGTGATGAGATAAGCTGCCGCCCGCGCTCGTTTCGCTTCAGGAATGACAACAGTAACTTGGACTCCTAGTGCCTTCACCACCTGCTCAAAGCCCGAACGCACTACAGGCTCCATACTCTGATCAAAGTGGTCGGTGGCGATCGCCAGTGTCAGCCCATCGAGTCCTTTATCGAGCTGAGGCAAACAGGGAGTCGCTGAATGCGGAGAACTGACTGGATCGGCGGCATCAAATCCATGCAGAACATCGAAGGCGACGGCAATATCACGAACCGACCGGGCAAACGGGCCAATGTGGTCAAAGCTACCTGCAAACAAGTAAGCACCAGCCCTAGAGATTCTGCCATAGGTGGGCTTGAGGCCAAAAATGCCGCAGAAAGAAGCCGGAACCCGAATTGAACCGTTGGTGTCAGATCCGAGGGTGAGCGGAACCAGCCCAGCAGCGATCGCCGCAGCCGAACCGCCTGAAGACCCTCCTGCAACTCTGCTGAGGTCATGGGGGTTATGAGTATTGCCGTAGTGGCTATTCTCCGTCACAAAGCCATAGGCATATTCGTCCATATTCAGCGCCCCCAGCAGCACCGCTCCGGCCTGCTTGAGTCGGCTGACTGCCGTAGCATCCTGAGTTGAAGGAGACGACTCGGCTTCAATTTTGGCTCCGGCTAACGTTGTGATGCCTTCGATATCGAGCAAATTTTTGACTGCAAACGGAACACCTGCCAAAGGCCCCAAAGATCGTCCCTCGGCGATCGCCACGTCTACTTCAGCCGCTGTTGTAAGTGCTTCATCAGCGAGCAATGTCGTAAAGCAATTGAGCTGGGAATCCAGGACTTCAATGCGGTCGAGAGCGGCCTGGGTGACTGCTACAGCCGTCGTTTCTCCAGCCTGAATGGCTTGCGCTGTGGCGATCGCATCTGTATGTCCTGTATTTAAATAATCTTGATTCATCAGTCGTGTTCTCATCTCATTGAGATCGATCAGCGTGGTAGAAACGGGTATTGCAGAAACAAGCTAACCGTCAGCCGTCTTCACTGGTTACTTATATTGAATTCGCGGATCGAGCAGCGCGTAGGAAATATCAACTAGCAGGTTGATCAGCACAAAGGTGGTCGCCACAAAAATCACGCCACCCTGCACAACTGGATAGTCTCGCGCCAAAATGCCGTCATAAATCCACTTGCCGATTCCAGGCCACGCAAAAATCGTCTCGGTCAAGATAGCTCCCCCCAGCAACGTGCCAAATTCTAAACCGATAATTGTCACCACTGGCAACATGGCATTTTTCAGAGCATGTTTGAAAATTACCCAACGCTCTAGCACTCCTTTCGCCCGTGCTGTGCGGATGTAGTCCTGTCCCAACACCTCCAGCATCGTGCTGCGAGTAATCCGCGCCACGATCGCCAAAGGAATGGTGCTCAGGGTCACAGCAGGCAACACCAGATGAGCGACAGCATCTCGAAACAGAGCAACATCGCCTTGGAGCAGCGTGTCCAATACGTAGAATCCGGTGATCGGCTCGAAGTTGAAGCCGATATCGGTTCCCAATCGGCCACTGGGAGGCAACCACTTGAGGTTGACTGCAAACAAATAGACCAGCAATAGTCCTAACCAATACACGGGCATCGATACGCCTAGTAGCGAACCGCTCATGGTGAGATTGTCGATGATGCTGTTGCGCTTGACCGCTGCGATCACCCCGGCTGGAATGCCTACGATAAGGGCGATCGCCATTGCCGCCACTGACAGTTCAAAGGTGGCGGGCCAGCGAATCTTGATCTCCTCAATAATTGGGAAGCCCGTAAAAATGCTCTGACCAAAATCGAGTCGCAGCAGACTTCCCAAAAATTCTAGATACTGGATGGGTAGAGGCCGATTTAGTCCCAATCGCTCTCGCAGAGCTTCCACCTGATCGGGAGTCGCGCGATCGCCTAACAAAACCACAGCAGGATCACCCGGAATCAGATGCAGAAATAGAAAGACTAACAAGGAGATGCCCAGCAGCACTGGCAAAAGGTTCAGCAACCGTCGAAAAATATAGCGCCCCATATTCAGTGCCCTAAGCCAACAGTTCAACTCCCCGCACTTTAATCTAGAAGTGACGATCGATTTCGATTTCTGTGAACGCTTTACTCTCTGAGAACAAAAACCGAGTTCAGGTTACCGAATCTATGATGGCTAGACCGCAACTGGAATTTTGATGCGTTCGTAAGCCGCCATAATCAGCGACTCTGTCTCTTCCCAACCGATGCATTTATCGGTGATGGAGACTCCATACTTGAGCTCTTCAGGATGTTCACAAATGGGCTGGCTTCCGGGAAACAAGTTTGACTCCAACATTAATCCGATAATAGAGGAGTCGCCATCCACGACTTGTTGAATGACGTCATTGAAGACAACCATCTGCTTCGTGTGGTCTTTGTTCGAATTGCCATGACTACAGTCAATCACAATGCGCTTAGACAAGCCCCGTTCAGCCATCTGAGCCTCGACCCATTTCACCGTTTCGGCGTCGTAATTGGGCTTACCACCGCCCCCTCGCAAGATAATGTGTCCGAAAGGATTTCCCTTTGTTCTAAACACACTCACCTGTCCGTTGGGGTTGAGCCCCAAAAAATGGTGAGGCGAACGAGACGCTTCAAGAGCATCCAATGCCACGCGAATGTTGCCATCGGTGCCGTTCTTCATCCCAACAGGAACGGATAGGCCACTCGCCATTTCGCGATGGGTTTGAGACTCAATGGTGCGGGCTCCGATCGCAGACCAAGAAATCAAGTCGGACATGTATTGAGGTGTTACCGGATCGAGAGCTTCAATTCCGGAAGGGAGTCCGATTTCTGCGATTCTCAGCAGCAGTTGGCGAGCAATGAAAAGCCCCTTCTCAATGTGAAAAGAACCATCGAGAAACGGGTCGTTGATCAGCCCTTTCCAGCCTACGGTTGTGCGAGGTTTCTCAAAGTAGACCCGCATCACAATCAAAAATTTGTCAGCCACTCGATCGGCTAGCTTCTTCAGGCGCTGAGCGTAATCTAAAGCGACATCAACATCATGGATAGAACAAGGCCCCACCACGATGAACTTACGGGCATCATGACCATTGACAATATCGGCGATCGCCTGTCGTCCTTGAAATATTGCTTCTGTGGCCGTGTCGGATACGGGCAACTTGTCTATGAGTTCTGCTGGGGAAGGCAGCAGGTGAGATGACTCTATGTGGGTGTCTATGAGGTTGCGTGTATTCATCGGGTATGTGTTCTGTCCAAGTCAATCCTTTTAATCGGCTGATCGTTTGAGGATTCAGCTCTTAACACTCTAAAATCTGCCCGTTGCAGAAGCCTCTATCCGATCTAAATTCTTCAAGGTCTGGCAGGATGCAGAGAATGCCGCCAGCGATATTTATCCACCAGAATTACTGTCCATCTAACCCCACAAAAAAAGGAGCCATGTGAGATTCTGAAATTGGATCAATCTTTCGGAAGCAGGCATAGATTCTCCCATATAACCCTAACAGTAAACGTAGAAGTCATAGGTAAAAAATGTAAACACCCAAAAAGAGGATTACAGAAGCGGACACGGCGATGTCTCAGAGCCCCGATTTCTCAATGACAGCCAGTTGTATGAACTCCTTACGCGCTCAAGAGTTCCTCCCTTCGTCAACTCTGTCATTCATTTGAACAAACCTCATCGCATCAACTCAACAGAGAGAATCAAATATCAGGATTCTGAAGCAGAGTTTTGGCTGTGAACCTTGAATATTAGATTTAAGTCTGCTAAGGACAGTCATATGTCACGAATCTATCGGGACTGAAGATACGTAAGCCATAAACTCATGACTACCAAAATTGGTCAAGTGATGAGTCAACACCTGATTTCATGGTTAACATCACCTACTTCCACCCGTCATCCAAATTATCCCTGCAAGCGCCCCTCAATGGCGATCGCCACTGCAAACCAATTCCATTTTTGAAATTAGAGATCAATGATTAAAAACAACATTCACCTGCTTTTTGTTGGTCTGCTTGTGCTTGGATGCGGCGGCTCTGGGGACACTCTCAATACCGAGGCGACTTCAGAGAGTGATTCTGGGGCGATCGCCCCAACAGAGCCCGCTGACTCAACAGCATCTACCGAAGTTGCGAGTACAACCGCTCAATCCACCGCAGACGCTCCCATGGCAGATCCTACTGTCATCCCAGGCGAAAAATTCGGTTCTGTGACGTCAAACACCAGCCGTCAGGCTTTGGAAGAACTGTTTGATACGGTCGTGCTCTCTGACGAGGCTGTCGATGTTGGGGAAGGCATGACCCAAGCCGCAACCCGCGTGGATTTAGGAGATAGCTATTCGTTTACGGTGGTATGGGCTGACGCCAGTCAAACGGTGCCGCTCGAAGTCCGTAATATCGGTTCCGGTTGGATCATGCCAGAAGGAATTCAGATTGGCACTTCCTTCTCAGAACTGCAATCTATCTTAGGTGAGTTTGAGCTATTTGGGCTGGGCTGGGATTATGGTGGCACCCTGATGCTCGATAACACGTCACTTGATGACTACAAAGAAATGATGTTTGTACGGCTTCGACCAGATACCCAGGCTCAAACGGCTCACCCAGGAGCACTGGAAGCCGTAATGGGAGACCAACTTTATGACTCGAATAACCCCAATTTTGAACAGCTAGAGATGAGTGTTAGTGAGATTGTTGTGATGCTCAACTAGGGTCTGCTATTTGTTGACGAATAATATTCAAGTGCTCGGAAGCAAGAGACGAAATGCGTCAGTGCAGGTTTCGCAATGATCCATTGGGACAAGAGGAAGAATGAATTGTCTGGAGCAGGCAGCCATGTGGTCAGCACTGCTTCAGACAATCGATTGTTTGTCAAAAGACTGCTCTATGGCGATCGCATCGACATTTCTTAGGTAAGACTTGCCCACACAAATTATGCCAGCCAACACGTTTCAAACATCCAACTAGCTAGCTGCAAGCCCTAACGTTGAAAGGATTTGAGCTACGATACTCAGAACAATACTCATAAAAATAGCACCCAAAACTGCGCTCCAGATTCCGTGCCTGAGTCGGAACCCTTCAACAAGTTTGGCTGATAGAGCAAACACAATGACGTTAATGATAAAACTAACCAGTCCAAGCGTTAGTGGAATTGGCGGTGTTAAAAAGTCGCCGATAACATTGAGGATGCCGAAGACGACTCCTGAAATCAGAGCCTTGCCAAGGCTATCGATCTCCACACCTATGAATGGAATATAGGAAACGATAATTAAGCTAATGGTAATCACTAGCAAAGTCACAATTAAAGAAACGATATCCACTTTTGTTGCACTCCTTGCGTCAGGGCTCGGGTAAAAACTGAGACTTAAAAAAACTTTAGTTAGAACTTGAAGTCTACGAAAATATCGGGATCAGCAAGCAACTATAGCAATCTCAAATGATTTGTGAGAGGGGGCGGCTGCAGCCGCCCCCTCTCACTTAGAAGTTCACAAGCGATTTAGCTGGCTGCCTGACACATCTTATTTTGTAGCCAGAGTCTTTGGTGATGTAGGTTGCGGTTGAGCTTGCGAAACCCAACACAGCCAGATTTTGATGGCATTGTTGGGTTTCCTTAAGTCAACCACAACCTACGATTCCTGGTCATTTCAGGAGATGTGTCAGGCAATCAAGCGATTTAGTATCGCTATATGCCTGTTGCTGATTGCTCATGTGAGCATAGACTACTACACAGCAGTCTCATAAACGCATGTTTTGCAACACATTAAGATTAATTTGCAGACACGGATTAATCTTGTCTGTCCGTGAGTACGGGACAAGAAAAGGAGAGGCTGAGTAAGCTGAACATACAGTCATTCGATTCGACAAACCGCTGAACCCCTTCAATATTCAAAGTCGAGTTCAGCCAGCCCAAGATAGCGGATCTCCTGAGGAGTGACATCGAAGCGGCAGGGTAAAACCTCCAGGCCCTTGGCGATCGCCTCTCGCAGTAGTTCCCCATACTTGGGGTCTGCGCTATCTCCTGGAGCAAATCGGGGACAGTCACCTCGATTGATGAAATAAAGCATAACTGCGCGGCAGTCTGGCATCACATCCATCAAGTCCATCAGATGCTTCTGCCCCCGCTCAGTCACGGTGTCGGGAAAGAGAGCGAGATTACCATCCGTCCATGTGGTGTTTTTGACTTCGACATAGATGGGCTGAGACTCCCCTTCGAGGACAAAGTCAATACGGCTTTTCTTGTCCTTGCCGTATTTCACTTCAGGGCGAATGGTGGTGTAATTCCCCAACTCAGGCAGCAGATGTGCCTTCAGAACAGACTTCATGACTCGATTGGGCAATGCCGTATTGATCCCAACCCAAGTCGGTTGAGTGTCGTGAACTTCGATTAGTTCCCAGGTATATTTCAGTTTGCGGTTGGGGTTGTTGCTAGGAGAGACCAAGACGCGATTGCCAACATGGCATACTCCAGTCATGGGGCCAGTGTTGGGGCAATGAGCCGTGATCTCCTCGCCCGAATCAAGCCGAATATCGGCTAGAAAACGCTTGTAGCGCTTGAGCAAAACACCGGGGAGCAAGTCAGGGTAAGGATAACTCCAGTCAGATGCCATTTCAGATGCCAGTCAGTGCTTTCCAATAGTACTGAACTGGTAGTACTGAACTGAACGGCTGAATTAAGAATTACTGAATGGAGTAGCCTGCGTCGGCGATCGCCTTTTTCACTTGCTCATCTGGTGCGCTGCTTGCAATTTCGACTTGCTTGGTATCGAGATCAGCGTTGATAGTAGCCTGATTGTCGAGGCTCTGAACAGCTTTCGTAATCGTGTCTGCGCAGGCAGAGCAGGCCATGTCGGAGACGGTTAGTTGAAGCTTTGCCATAGGATGTTGCAACTCCAGGATGGGGAAACGACGAAAGAGCAGTTCTACCTTGTTAGGCATATCACCAAGCCATTTAGGTAGACCACTTTTGACTACTCTAGCGACTCCATCCCACTGGAAGGTCAAGCCGCCTTGTAGAGTTTTGGATCACCAGAAATTCAACAATCTCGATTGGTGACCTTGCCTTCTGGAGTGGTTGTGTTGCATAACCGAGAACTGTCGAGATTGATGCGCCTGAACTTTGCGTCTCTCAGATTCGCGTTTATGAGATTAACGGCAAGAAAATCAGCTCCACGAAAATCGGCATCGTGCAGGTCGGCATTCTGCAAATTGACAGCCATCATGTTGGCTCCGCTCAAGTTCGCTTTTCTGAGGTTGGCGCGGGTTAAATTGACCCCACGCAAATCTTTGTTGCTTAAGTCGGCGTTGTGAAGGTCACAGCCGACACAGCTACGGGTTTCGAGCAAGTGTGCGATCGCCCCTTCTAGATTGCCTGTGTAAGCTGAGGCCGCACGGACAGGAGCGATAAAGCAAAACAACGCCAGAAGAAAGGCGATCGCCAACGTTGCGTGCTTCATAGTGAAAACCCCCTTTTAGAGAATGAAAAACGTGAACAAAAAGTTGCGAATGAGTAACTTGGGAACCCTTCTTAATTCTTATCTTGCCCTCTTGACGCTCTTTTTTGCACATTGAGGGTGCAGTGCTGTCATGGCTCAGCGCTCAAGAATTTTGATACTTGAAGAGTGAACTGATGAGGCTGCTCTGTGTGAATGGTATGTCCACAAGCGGGAACGACGACTGATGTTATGGCATCACAGCGATCGCTCATGCGAGTGGCGATCGCTCGAAATTTTGTATCAGTTTCTCCAACAAGCAAGAGTGTTGGGCAAGTGTGATGTTGAATTGCGTTCCACAGAGAAGGCTGCTGGCCAGTGCCCATTTGTCTGAGCGATCGCGCGAGTAACTGAGGCTGGTTGCGCAGTCGCCGCTGTAAAAGATGTTTGAAGTTGGGGTGGTAGCGGAGGTTAGAAAACAAGGGTTGGCTGTACCAGCGCTCCAGAAAGTCCTCAAAGTTTTCGGCTTCCAGTTGTTGAGCAAGGTGTTCGTCTTGCTGCTGTCGAGCTTTGCGTTCAGGCTCGGTGGCGAGACCAGGAGACGCAGATTCCAGTACCAGCCGTCGAATTCGATGGGGATAATGAAGGGCTAAATAGAGTGCTAACCGTCCTCCCATGGAATAGCCCAGGAGATCACAAGTATGAATATCAAGCTGATCCAGTACTCCAACAAGAGCCTCAGCTGTAGGAGCCATTTCGAAAGCTGGATGCTCAAAATGGGCGGCACGATTGAGACCTTGAGTTTGCCCGTGTCCGGGTAAATCAATGGCAATGCAGTGATGGCGATCGCTCAACTGCTCCATCATTTCTACCCAATCATCGCTGCTGCCCATGAAGCCATGTAGAAAAACGAGGGGAGGGCGTTGGCTTGTCTGGGCGCAGCCCGTATCGCCTTGAGATGTCTCTAATTCAAGCACGCGAAATGAGTAGTCTCCTACGATGACGCGGTAAGACCTGGTGTGAGGCAAATTTTTACGAGAACGGATCTGGTTCACTGGATACGCATGACATCAAGGGGAATCTGTAGGTGGAAACTCCAGCGGAATCTCGCCTAAAACCCCTTTGCGATAGTCCTGAAGAATTTGGCGAGCCGCCCGTTCCAAGTCGTCTTGATATTTGGCAGCAGCCAGTGCCGCCAAGTAGCTTTCTCCTGTCATCTCGCGGAAATCAATGCCGTAGCGCTTGCGAAGAGGCTGCTCAGCAAAGACTTCTGTATGGTTAATATGCAAGTGCTTGAGCAAATCGATAAACGCCGCTGCAACACGCTGATTGTCGTACGCTGCTTCGCCAATATCATCACAGATTGCTAGCTTCAAAGCGGCGTCTTGATTTTCGAGTTGAGAAGGAAGAACTCCAGGGGCGTCCAGTAGTTCCAACTCATTAGAAATTCGAATCCAGCGGAGCTGGCGCGTCACGCCAGGACGACGAGCGCTTTCAACAACGCGCTTTTTCAGCAATCGATTAATCAGGGCTGACTTGCCGACATTGGGAAAGCCAATCATCACCGCTCGCACCGGACGAGGCAGCATACCGCGATCGCGCCGCCGCTGATTCACTCCATTTCCCGCCGATTTTGCTTTTTGGATCAGTCCACCGACACCCTTGCCCTGCTTTGCATCTGTGAAGTATGGCGTTTCACCCTGTTCCCGAAACCAAACATCCCACTCTTGCCGCGTGGCCGTCGGAATCATGTCCATCCGGTTGAGAATTAAAAGCCGATCGGTATCGCCGACCCAGATTGGAACTTTGGGGTGGTGAGTCGCTAGAGGAATGCGGGCATCTCGAACTTCAATCACCACATCGACTCGCTTTAGCTGCTCTTGCAACTGCCGTTCGGCTTTGGCGATATGACCCGGATACCACTGAATAGCAGGAGAAGACATGGAAAACCTGATGAAGGGATGTAGTGGCTAGTTAGATTTGCTTGTTAGATTTCGGCGACCGAGACGGTCTGGGTGGTGATTTAGGGAATGACCGCTGCGGACGAAGCTTGGGGCTTTGAGGAGTCTTAGGCTTTTTAGAATGATCCAGTTTGGGGGCTTCGCCTAAGCGTTTTAACTCCGCTAACACGTTACTTTTGCCTAAAACATAGACTGTGTTGACTGGATTCGAGTGAATCCGAACTTTAGCACTGGAAAACACAATAGCAGGTGTAACGAACGTCAGCTTTCGGTCTTTCTGGATGGCGATCGCCTGCCGTTTCGCTTGGGCAATAAAATCTTTTTCAAACGAACGGCGCTTCCCTCCTCGCATTCGATAAAGTCGCTTGCCATCAGTCGAAACAAATCCTCGATGAGATTTGACATCGACCGTAAATGCTTTACCGATAGGAGAAATTAGGAAAACATCCACATCTCCCACCGCTCGATGGCGAAGTCCATAGGCGATTTTCCAGCCCTCACGTTTTAGGGGATCCAGTAGTGCTTCAATGGCTTCTTCCCCGGCGGCTCCTTGATCTGCCTGGTTTGCCCGTCTCCAGAGATACAGGCCTTTCGGGACTAGGGAAAATCCCATGTTCACAGGAAACCAAAAAGAGAGAAGGTAAAGATAGAGAGGGATCTGCACCTGAAGTGGTGACAGGTTTAGAGCCATGAGGACGATCAAAGGGAGGAACAGCAGGACTGCTGTCATGAAGGTCTTAATGGCCTTGAGCCTGCGACGCATCGCCATCGATCGCACATTGTGTCCTGCTCGTCTCCTTGCCCGTGCCATGACAAACCATCCTTTTCTTGAGAAAAAATGAGCATAGATGCTCGCTTTCTCAGGTTTCCCAAGTTAGGGCACCACTAATACCGGACAAGGAGACAGATTGATCACGCGATTACTGACTCCTTCTGCAGAATCAACATCCGTCAGATCGCTGCCCCGACTGCCCATCACAATCAGGTCAACATCCATTTCATCTGCCGTATCGCAGATTACGAAGGCTGGATTGCCTTCTCGCTCCATCGTCTCAGTTTGAATTCCCTGGTCGGAAAAAAGCGATTTCGCCGTCTCCAGCAGCTTGGCGATCGCCTCAGGAGAAGTCATTGCTGGATCAACGGCTTTACCCTCTTCGGGTTCTGCGACAACCGACAAAATGATCAGCTGACTCCGATATACATTGACCAAGCCCGCAACAATTTCGGCGGCATGACGAGACTCACGGGTTTGATCGATTGGAAACAAAATCTTTTTGAACATGACACGCCTCTTTGAGAAAAACAGACGAACTAAGGCCCCAGCATGAGACTACCTTATGTCGATGACGGGAGAAACGGCGATCGCCTATGACTTTCGCGAGATGATCCAGAAGAAACACCAATCGTCTATCTCGGCACCGTTTTTGAGGTTGAGTTTGTCACCTGGGTATCAGTTATTTTCTCGCAAATATGGATTACCCGTGCATTGGATGACGTTTTGTTAGACAATAACCATAAAGGTAAATCAATAGGTAAATAGACTCATTTAGGGGGGTTCGCCAGTGCCAAAGAAGACGTTAGCGACATTATCAGCATCCGAAGTATCCGGTAAGCGCGTGTTTGTCCGCTCTGATTTCAATGTGCCTTTAGACGACCAAGGGGCCATTACCGACGATACTCGGATTCGGGCATCCTTGCCGACGATTCAAAACTTGATCGAGAAAGGAGCCAAGGTCATTCTTAGCAGCCACATGGGGCGTCCCAAAGGGCAAGCGAAAGATTCGCTGCGGCTCAACCCGGTTGCTAGCCGTCTCTCTGAGCTTCTGGGGAAGCCTGTGACCAAATGCGATGACTGCATCGGTGACGAAGTTGCTAAGACCGTTGAATCCATGCAGCCCGGAGATGTGGTGCTGCTAGAGAACGTTCGCTTCTACGCAGAAGAGGAAAAGAACGATCCTGAATTTGCGAAAAAGCTGGCCTCGGTTGCAGATGTTTATGTCAACGACGCGTTTGGAACTGCGCACCGGGCTCACGCTTCGACTGAGGGGGTGACTCACTACCTATCTCCTTCTGTGGGCGGATTGCTGATTGATAAAGAATTGGAATACCTCAAGGGCGCGATCGAAGATCCCAAGCGTCCTCTTGCTGCCATTATTGGAGGCTCAAAGGTCTCTAGCAAAATCGGCGTGATCGACACGCTGCTCGATAAGGTAGACAAGCTGCTGATTGGTGGCGGTATGATTTTCACCTTCTACAAGGCTCGTGGCTTGAGTGTCGGCAAGTCATTGGTCGAAGAAGACAAACTAGAGCTAGCCAAGTCTCTTGAAGCCAAAGCTAAGGAGAAAGGCGTAGAGTTGCTTTTGCCAACGGATGTGGTTGTGGCGGATAACTTTGCTCCTGATGCCAATGCTCAAACGGTTGCTGTTGAGAGCATTCCCGACGGTTGGATGGGTTTAGATATCGGCCCCGACTCTGTGAAAGTATTTCAGGATGCGCTGAAACAGTGCAAAACGGTCATCTGGAACGGCCCAATGGGAGTGTTTGAGTTTGAGAAGTTTGCCCAAGGGACTGAGGCGATCGCCCATACTTTGGCAGAGCTGACTCCTAGCGGCACAACAACTATTATCGGCGGTGGCGACTCTGTGGCTGCGGTTGAGAAAGTGGGTGTAGCAGAGCAAATGAGCCACATTTCTACGGGTGGTGGTGCCAGCTTAGAATTGCTAGAAGGCAAGGTATTACCCGGCATTGCAGCTCTCAATGATGCGTAGACGTTAGCCTCGTTTGGTGGAAAGAGTGCGATCGCTCAGCGTCGATGCCGTTTTGGAACTGAGAGTCCGAATCGTTAACTCGACGAGAACCATGCTCTCGTTGTTTTGAGTGGTGTTAGCAGCTATTTCCCTGATTGCCTGACACATCTTCCTGAAATGATGAAAACTCGTAGGTTGTGGTTGACGTAAGGAAACCCAACAATGCCGTTAAAATCTAACTGTGTTGGGTTTCGCAAGCTCAACCGCAACCTACGCCTAAAACTCTGACTACGAAATAAGATATGTCAGGCAGCCAGGCTATTTCCACTTCGAGAGAGTGTTTGAAAAGTAATAGATAACGCGTTGGAGCCTTTCAATCCCCTGAATCCTCTTTGGATAGGGGAACTTTGAAGACAATTCCCCTCTTTTCAAGAGGGTGATGGGGGATCTGAAGTAACATTGACGACTGTTTCAACCTCCTCTAAAAACAGAGCTCGATCATCCATTCCAGATTTTGCTCAATTCTGTCTGGGCTCATGCTACGCATTTGGATTGAGAATACAGAAACCAAACAGGAGATTTTCGTACGAGAGTCTCCTGCTTTTTTGATATGAATTGATATGTCAAGTATCCAATCGATTACCTTTATTAATTCTTTGATAAATGAACTGTGTTCTCTTTAGCTCAATTACCAAAACTTATGAATAGCAAGAATGGTCAGAGTTCTCGTTTCAAAGCTGTTGCGTGACGTGCGCTCGCTATTGACAAGCTAAATATCGATGCTGTTTAGGGGCGATCGCTTTTTGGCTAGATTTGCAATCCTCTTCTGAACCAAGCTGATGTTCCTTTAGAACCTAAGAGAAATGCTTGGTTAGCTTGCACCAGAAAAAAGATTCTGATTTTTGCGTGAATCGTGTTGAAATTAACAACATACTGACGGGAATCAGTGATATTGATTCCGTAGCGTGATTGCCATTCTCTATATTTCACCAACAGACTGCCATGACTTGAAGCCTTCTTTGAGGTGTGATCGTTTTGACAGGCAACATTGGAGAGATTGGGTGTTACTGCAGCTTGACCTCTTCTCTTTCCTGTTAGATAGTGAGGAGAAAAAATAGAAGGGTTGAGCAGTAGTACTTTTATTTGTCATGTTTTTTCGGAATATGCTTGGTCTGTCGCTACTACAGATATTGACTATTGGCATCGAGACCCTCAGAGAAGTTCCCACAATGTGCTGTCTGAGGGGTTGAGTCAAGGCTGATATGCCGAGTTGAATGTTGTTTTTGAGACGCATTGTCTGGTTTATGAAACATAAGAAAAGAACAAGTAAGCATGAACCAGCGCTGTGGCTGAAGTCCCTGCGCTGGTTAGACTCTTTCGTGACTGCACGCAATGGCATGCTCATTGCACTTTTAGTGCCGACCTTGATCGTAATGACATCAGCACAGGCCTTCGCGCAAGAGGATGCCCCTACTGGTGTTGATGCAATCTTGACCCCGCTGGTGAATGTTCTAGTTGCGGTTTTATTCTTTCCCATCTTTGGCGAAAACGGGTTTCCGTTTATCGTGCTATGGCTTGCAATAGGTGCCCTTTTCTTTACCTTCCGCATGGGCTTCATCAACCTGCGAGGCTTTAAGCACGCAATCGATGTCGTGCGTGGTGTCTATGACGACCCCAACGATGAGGGAGAAGTCTCCCACTTCCAAGCCCTGGCAACAGCAGTTTCTGGAACCGTGGGTCTAGGAAACATTGCCGGTGTGGCGATCGCCATTCAGCTTGGCGGCCCAGGTGCGATGCTCTGGCTGACTTTGGCTGGCTTCTGCGGCATGGTTACCAAGTTCGTAGAATGTACCCTCGCGGTCAAGTATCGTCGTACTGCCCCGGACGGAACAATCTTGGGTGGGCCGATGTATTACCTCACCCAGGGTTTATCCGGCAAAGGACTTCGCCCTGTGGGTAAAGTCCTGGCTGTTGTGTTCGCTGTGTTCTGTATCGCAGGAAGCCTCGGTGGAGCCAACATGTTCCAGTCGAACCAGGCTTATGCTGCAATCTCGGGTATCATTCCTGGACTGCCCGCTTGGCTATTTGGTATTATTCTAGCCGCCTTGTCTGCATTCGTTATCATCGGTGGCATTCGGCGCATTGGTGCTGTTGCCGAGAAGCTTGTTCCGGCCATGGCGCTGGTCTATATTTTGGCTTGCCTGTTTGTCTTGCTGGTGAATATTACTGAAATTCCTGCGGCGATTGGCACCATCATCAGCGAAGCTTTCAATCCGACTGCGGTTGGCGGCGGCATTGTCGGTGTGATTGTGCAAGGGGTTCGCCGGAGTGCGTTCTCCAATGAAGCGGGTGTTGGTTCTGCGGCGATCGCCCACTCGGCTGCGCGTACCGATGAGCACATTCGTGAAGGGCTGGTATCGTTGCTAGAGCCTTTCATCGACACCATTGTGATCTGTAACATGACAGCCATCACCATCGTGATTACAGGTGCTTATCTCGATTCAGGCGAAGAACTGAGCGGCGTTGACATGACGGCGTCTGCTTTTGGATCTGTGATCGGCTGGTTCCCAATCGTGTTGAGTGTGGCCGTTTGTCTGTTTGCATTCTCAACCATCATTTCTTGGAGCTACTACGGTATTCAGGCATGGACTTACCTGTTTGGTGAGCGCACAACGCTTCTCTTTAAGGGCATTTACGTGTTTTGTACGTTCCTCGGTTGCTTGGGTAGCTTGGGTGTGATTATTGACCTAAGTGACTTGCTCTTGCTGGCAATGGCATTCCCGAACTTGATCGGTTGCTATATCCTTTCCAACGAAGTGGCTGGCGACTTGAAACGGTACTGGGATAGCCTCACCTCTGGCAACATGTTGACCTATGAACAGAAGCTTGCGGGTCAGCCTGCGAGTGAAAGTGTTCACTAGAGTCCGATACTGATGAGTGGTAGCGATTGCCTTTTGAGAATTTGAGTTCACACATTCGAGTTCACATACTCATAGAAAAAAGGAGCAGACTTAACTGCTCCTTTTTTCTTATTAGTGTTTAGTTGTATAGTGCTGCGCGCTGATATAAAACCAATAGTTTACAGAGAAGCCGCGCGGTGCGCGGCTTCTCTGTAAATATCTGCCTTAACCTATCTGCGCATTGCTATAAAACTCAACTGCTTCCTGAAGATCTTCTCGTTTTCAGCCTATGCAGCCGTCCAAGCTTGACGTAAAATGCCGGGTAAAAAGCTAGAAATTTCTTGGATGCGATCGCTCGATAATTCTTGTTTCAGCGCTGAGAACACGGCTTCAGTTGCCTCTTCTGCAGTGACGCCACGGGGCAGTCCGGCTTCTTGACTAATCCGAAATAGAAACGTGTCAGGCTCGATTTCTAAAGGCTTGCGGATGCGGCTTAAGAATCGAACAAGCGGGTTAGAATCCTTCCAAATCTCTACAAGCTTGTCTTGAGAGGCACCATCTCCAGTCGAAAGCATCTTGCCCTCAAGCTCAGCCGCCACTCGATCCGCTGCCTCAGTAGTCATCATGTCGCGTAGGGTACGGAAGACGACTTCGGCGATATCTCGCGCATCGTAGGCGTCCGTCAAGCTTACCTGACGCTGCACTTTCTCTAAAAACTGGCTTGCAAGTTTAGTATTGCCTGCTTCGGCTGGAGTGTTGGAAATGGAAGTCATGTTATGGCCCTAATCAAACTTTCTATTTAACAGGAGATTGCCGTTCGCAAATTGGGTATCGAGTCCCAATCTACGCTGCTCATTCCGCTTTTACATTAGTTTAATATTGACACATTTCTTTACATTCTGCAGGCAAAACAAAACTGTTTTGATATTTTCTTGTCTTATCCTTTCACTCCACTGCCAGATTCCGTGGGCACAATGTAGCGCTGCATCAAGATAAAAAACGCCAAAATTGGCAAAACGGAGATGACTGACCCCGCTGCAATCAGCCGCCAGTCAAGCGAAAAAGAGCCTGCCAATTTTGCGACACCCAGCGGCAGTGTGTAATATTCTGGCTGATCTAGAACGATCAGAGGCCACAGAAAATCGCTCCAAGACCCAATGAAGACAAAGATCGCAAGCGTCACCAGTGCCGGACGAATCGAAGGCAACATGACACACCACCAAATACCTAGCTCAGAACAGCCATCCATGCGAGCGGCTTCTTCTAGCTCTTTGGGGACACCTTGGAAGGCTTGGCGCAATAGAAAGATACCAAATGCAGAGGCGATCGCTGGAAAAATGATGCCCAGATAGGTGTTTCTCAAGCCTAGATTGACGGTCAAGATGTAAAGCGGAATCATGACAATCTGGAAGGGAATCAAGATTGTTGCCACGACGAATGTAAAGATCGCTTCTCGGCCTCGAAAGCTCAGCCGTGCCAAAGGATAAGCAGCAAGGGAACAAAACAACAAATTTAGGCCAACCGTCAACACCGCTACGAAAGTACTGTTGAACAAATAGCGACCAAACGGATTGGTGCGCCAGACTTCAACAAAATTTTGTAGGGTTGGCTGCTCGGGAATAAATTGGGGCGGAAACTGAAAAATGTTTTCGGTGGGTGATTTGAACGCAGTGCTGACCAGCCACAGCAGCGGAAATAGCATGATCAAGGCGATCGCCACCAAAATCACGTAATTGGCGATCGCCGACCCGGTTCCAGGTTTTCTCACAGTGTGTTGGCTCCCTCGCAACGTTTTTAGTGACTTGGCACGTCACAGCCGAACAGGCAGGATGCTCTGTGCAACATCATCTCGCTGAGGATGAATCACATTTCCTTTTTGAACGGCCACATAAAGCCGGTTGAGGGCGTGGGTATAGGCATGAGCAGAGGCTACAACAATATCGGTGTTGGCCGCATGACCTGAGAAGATGCGCCCTTCGCAGCGGAGCCGAATCGTCACTTCTCCAATCGCGTCAATTCCTTCAGTTACCGACTTGACCGAGAATTCGATGAGCTGATTCGGTAAGTTTACGACCCGATTGATCGCTTTATAAACAGCATCAACAGGGCCAGTGCCGATAGCCGCATCCGTGAGTTCCTGTCCGTCAGGAGTGAGCACAGTCACAGTTGCTGTGGGCTGAGCGGGATCACCACATGAAACTTGAACGCGCTCTAGACGAAACAGCTCTGGAGTTTGCTGAATTTCGTCGTTGACGATCGCCTCCAAATCCCAGTCGGTGATTTCTTTTTTCTTGTCTGCCAGATCCTTGAAGCGCAAAAATGCTTTGTTTAGCTCTTGATCGGCTAGGTCAAACCCGAGTTCCTTGAGGCGGGCACGGAAGGCGTTGCGACCTGAGTGTTTGCCCAAAACGATTTGATTGTCAGTCAGACCAATCATTTGAGCATCCATGATTTCATAGGTCAGCTTGTGTTTTAGCACGCCGTCTTGATGAATGCCAGACTCATGAGCGAAGGCGTTTGCTCCCACAATTGCCTTATTGGGCTGGACGAACATTCCCGTAAGGTTCGAGACAAGGCGCGAGGTTTTGTAAATCTGACTCGTATCAATCGTTGTCAGAGACTCTTCAGAGTCGGGCGATCGCCCAAAGAATGGGTTGAAGTAATGACGCCGCACATGGAGCGCCATCACCAACTCTTCGAGTGCAGCGTTGCCTGCCCGCTCTCCGATCCCATTAATTGTGCATTCGAGCTGTCGAGCCCCATTCTTGACCGCCTCTAGAAAATTAGCGACCGCCAAGCCCAAGTCATTGTGTCCGTGTACAGAAATGATGGCTTGATCGATGTTGGGTACATTCTTTTTGATCCCGCGAATCAGCCCGCCAAATTCACTAGGTGTTGTATAGCCTACAGTGTCTGGAATGTTAACTGTTGTCGCTCCTGAGGCGATCGCCACCTCCAACGCCTGATAGAGAAACTCAGGATCCGAGCGGCCTGCATCCTCTGGGGAGAACTCCACATCGTCCACAAAGGATTTTGCATAGGCGACCATTTCAGGAATGATGTCTAAAACGTCTTGGCGAGTTTTCCGCAGCTTGTACTCAAGATGAATGTCTGAAGTCGCAATAAATGTGTGAATACGGGCATTGGCGGCAGGTTTCAAGGATTCTGCTGCCGTTTTGATATCTTGACGAGTAGCGCGAGCCAGACCACAGATGGTAGGGCCATCCTCAGTTCCTACAATGTCGGCAATGCGGCTGACGGCTTCAAAATCACCAGGACTCGCAAATGGAAATCCGGCTTCAATCACATCGACCCCTAGCCGGGCAAGCTGTCGGGCAATGGTGAGCTTTTCATCCACATTCAGAGTTGCCCCCGGAGACTGCTCTCCGTCGCGCAACGTCGTGTCAAAAATAATGATGCGATCGCTCTGGGACTGACTACTC
>JGI12048J13642_10084292_pt1 | contig 20714 bp, 18 predicted proteins | sample ElkSlonscriptome_16_FD_13642 | JGI IMG/M metagenome (IMG submission 13642)
AAAAACGAGAGAAAGTAAAAGTCTGACGGAGCACACATTCCTCTTGATCTTTTAAGTTGAAAATCAATTCTAAGTAAGTGTGGGAAACTTGTCTTTCTTAAGTCTTTCTTAAGTATTCGATTCTCTGAAAGGAGCTCCAACTCGCGTCGATCCCACTTTTTGTGTCCGAAATCTTCTTTCGAGCGAGCTCGAGAAGTACCCTCTTGGTCAAAGGGATTGTCCCTCGTGCCTCGGGACATCCGCCTAAGGGGGGAGGTCAATGTTTTGAAAAAGCGGCTCGACTTCCGTCGAGCCAAACTTTTTTGTGTCCGAAATCTTCTTTCGAGCGAGCTCGAGAAGTACCCTCTTGGTCAAAGGGATTGTCCCTCGTGCCTCGGGACATCCGCCTAAAGGGGGAAGTCAATGTTTTGAAAAAGCGGCTCGACTTCCGTCGAGCCAAACTTTTTTGTGTCCGAAATCTTCTTTCGAGCGAGCTCGAGAATATTTCGGACACAAAAAAGCCACTCTCTCGAGCGGCTTTTCCAAAACTTTGGGTGGAAGATGGGATTCGAACCCACGACCTCCTGAACCACAATCAGGCGTTCTAACCAACTGAACTACAACCACCGTTTGTAATAGGGCTGCAAAAATAATTAAATTCCGCTTCTGCGAAAAATTCCCATCACTTTATTCTAAGGAAAACCTAAACCACCAACGGTCCTGACTTCGGAAATAAGTATTTTTTCCTTTGCCAACAGCTCCAGATACTTGACTCTGGACTCAATAAGCTTCGTTTCTCTGGCATTGATTAAGAATAAACTGCTCTCTCCTATCCGAAACAGCTCACGCTCACCGTTCAATAAAATCTGAAACAGCTCCACATTCTGTTCGAAAATATTGATCTGTTCTCTTAGATTTTCCAGCTTTACCAAACCTGCACCCAACTTGGCATCCAGCTGAGCACGCTTATTTTCAACTTCGCGCTCTACCATATCAATCTTTACCTTGGTCATACCTACTTTTCCGCGAGCCTCTCTCAAGAAAATTGGGAAGGTAACTTTTGCTCCAAAATTATAGTTGTTTTGGAAAAAAGCATTGTCCTGAAAAAAGTCACTAGCGGGGGCAGGCAATACATTTTCCGTGAGAAAATTATACTTCAATTCCACCTTGGGTCTTAAGTATTCAGCGGCTAAACGACGATCAATAGTCAAAATTTCTCGCTTGAAAAGCAGCTTCAAGAGTTCCGGATGGGTCACGTCTATTGAAAGTGGAACAAGGAGGTTCTCAGTAGAAACCTCAGCCGAATTTAGTGGCCGCACAAATGGTGGAAGTGTTACCGGATTACCATCAGGGCTCCAGAGATAAGCAGAAGCTAAGTTGATTGATTGGATGTAAAAATTTTGTGCTTCTCTTAAATTATATAATCGGGAGAGCACCTGAGTGTAAGCTTCTACGGTATCTATGGCCGGCACATCTCCAAAAATGAAACTCTCTCTAACACCTTCGTATCGAATATTTGCTAATTCAAGGGCCTCTTCAGCGACGGTCAAAGACTGCGCAGAGAAAGACCAATTAAAATATGCCGACGTCGCTTCAAAAAAGAGCTGATTGGAAATTAATTGACGGTCATTTTCTCCTGCTTCGATCCCGATTTGCGCCTGTCGAAGCGCGGCCCTGCGATCATCCATCAAAAGTCCTGACCCCAATTGAGCTGATATTCCTGCGTTGATCAATCCGCTTTGCGGAACAGTCGCCTCGGGATTAAGAAAAGCTCCCTGATTATCTTCATAACCCGCTAGCAAAGAAATTCCCATCCAAGTGGGAATTTCAATTCCGGCTTGTAAGGCATCATAGTATTCTGTGTCTTTAAAATCTTTTGTTCGGTAATTTCCATATAAGATCGGGTCAAATCCCCCCCTGGACATTCGCAATTCTCTTCTGGCAAGCTCTATTTCCAGATCAGCAATTTCCGCTACGGGATGATTCATTCTAACCCAATAAATGAATTCACTATAATCTAATACGGAATCTGTGAGCATAGCCAACATGCTATCGGTAGGCTGGACATACTCATAATCGGGCATATCCACCGTTAAGCTATCCGGCAGTGAATTTTGAGCTCGTACAAAGAACCCCAGCAGAATAAAGAAAAAGAAGATCAACTTCCCCATTCCTCTCCTTTGGTTTTGTTTTTCGAATTTTTACCCTCCTCGTTCATATAGTAGTCAGGAGGAAATCCATTGAGCTGTCGCCACAATTCGTACCACAAGGGGACATCTTTAAAGAGCAAAATTCCATCGGCACCCGTACCCGGTCGTAAATCATCCGGCCAGGGCACATCCTCCTCGTCGGGAGTCACCAGTATCCTGTATTTCCCGTTTGGGGAAATGAAATTATCAATAGCTAATATCTCACCACCGAAAGTTCCATTGCTCAGTTGAGGCCAGCCTGAAAAAACAATGGCAGGCCATCCGTCAAACATCAGTCTAACATCATTTCCGATTTCCAGTAGTGGAAAATCTACTGGCTCGATATACATCTCCACTGCAAAATCATATGTTGCAGGCATAATACTCACTATCTCCGCTCCTTCTTTCAAAGTCTCACCGAGTCCCTTTGAAATTGTCTTTGTGACATATCCGGGTTGAGGTGCTTTAATGAAGTAATTGCTCTGACGCACTTCGTAATTTGACAGCTGATTCTCCATTTTCGCCACCTCGGCTTGGGTATCGTAAAAAGTTGAGAGTGCTGAGTTTCGCTCTGATCTGGCTTTACTCAATTTTTCAGCATAGTCATTATCTATCGCGTCCAATTCTATTCGGGCATTGATGAGTTCATTTCTGGAAGAGAGCAATTTATTCTCTGCACTGATCATCTTCGCCTGTGCTTCCTGAATCTTCAGTCGCCTGCTTTCCAAATCGGTCAGCGATTTCAACCCTTGTTCGAACAGCTCTTCCATTCTATCCAATCGTTGTTGTGCAATCCTGAAATCAAGTTGAGCAGCCTGATAGTCTATACTGTCGGATGTTACCTTCAGGTTTGCCTGAATGAGCTTATTTTGAGCTTGCTCAAGTTTGTTTACTCGAGCTTTGGTCAAAGCACCGATTTGATCGGAGAGCGCCTCTGCCTTTTCAGAATAATTTACCGCTGCACTTTGCTTGCTGTTTATCTGAGTTTCTGTTCGCTCAATCAATCGCGGGTCAAAATAACTATCCTTCACTTCGGAAATTCGGATGATGGTATCTCCGGCATTCACAAAGGTTCCTTCGCGGACATACCATTTCTCAATTCTACCGGGAATGACATTTTGCACAGTTTGTGGCCGCTGTTCGGGATAGAGCGTAGTTAGTTCTCCGGGCGCTCTCACATTTTGTGTCCATGGCAAAAACAGGAAGGCAATAAATCCTACCGTGATATAAATGAAAATGCGAAGTTTCTTGATCGGCTTGCCTCTGTCCGCAACGGCCATAAGACTGGAGAAACCATCCCGATATTTCTCTTCATCAATTTTATTATCTGATAAATTTAGCATAGTCGGAGTTTTTAAAATCATCAAAATTCCCTTCGAAGCTGACCGATCCTCGATCTAAGAAAATAAGCCTGTCAGCCTTTTCGATAAACTCGCTTTCATCACTTACAGCCATTACAGTCCATGGCTTTGAAAGGATGTAATTGTAAAATTTATCTCTTTCACTATTGCTCATAAAATCTGTCTCCATTTCCATTAGTAGAAGCTTAGGATTTGAAACCATACTTCTGGCCATTATGATTTTTTTCGATAATGAACGAGGGATTTTCACTCCTTCGGGAAATAACAACGTATCCAGACCGTCTTCCAACATATTGAGACTGTCAACGGCACTTACGGCACCAAGTGCGTCCATAACCATCTCGTCCGTCACGCCGCGCTTCCCTAAGGTTATGTTCTCCCTCACAGAGCCCTTGAAAATGGTCTCTTGCCAGATATTGTCACCGATTTCCAACCTCAGGTCGTCTTGAGAAAGCGCAGAAAGTGGAACGCCGTTGTAAGTTATCCGGCCCTGATAATCTTCATAAATACCCGTGAGCAATTGCAATAGAGTTGTCTTTCCCGATCCTGCTGTTCCGGCCAAGGCCATCTTCTCTCCTTGCTTTATTTCAAATGAAATTTTGTCAATGACTGCACGCTCCGTACCGGGGTAGTGAAATTGCAAATTCTCCACATTGACAGAAAACGAGTCGCAATTCTTTAAACTGGCAGGGGTTTTTGATTTATCCTCTTCCAATGGCATGTCAGTCAATGCCCCCAATTTTTCGACGGAAGTCAACACATCATACACTGATTCCAAACCCACAATGAGTTTCTCAATGGAATTCATTATCAAGATGATGATAATCTCCGCTGCCACGAATTGACCGAGACTGATTTGATTATCAATTAAGAGGATGCTTCCCATAATCAACAAGGCCCCCGTGGTAATCACTTTAAAGGCGATCATTGTTTTGTACTGAGTAATCAATATGCCGAAGTGCTTCCTTCGAAAATAAAGGTATCCCATTATCAATTTATCCACCTTGAGCAAAGGTAAGTCCGTGATGCCCGCTAATTTGAACGTTCCCATGGTGCGTGCTACTTCTTCCAACCAATGAGCCACCTCGTATTTATGCGTCGATTCCTTTAAGGAGGTGATAATACCCTGTGGTCCTGTATACCGAAAAAGGAGCCACAATAAAAACAAGACGATTAAAGAGAAAAACAGGAAGAATGGATGGTAAACTGAGATGAGTATTAAACCAAACATAACCTGCAAAGTGGCCGTCGGAAAATCAACCAACAACTTCGCCAAGCCTTTTTGCAAATTGACCGTGTCAAAGAATTGATTCATCATTTCAGGCGCATAGCGATTTTGAAATGCTTCTACCTTAATCTTGGGTATTCTCACTGCCAATTCGAAAGAAGATCTTGCAAAAATGCGTTGCTGAAGTTTCTCCGTAAGCGACATTTGAGAGATTTGAATCAATCCGGATATAGTAAGACCGAGCACGACGATCACAATCAAAATGACCCAAGAAGATGTAACCCGTCCTCCCATTATGAAGTTCAAAATGGCCTGGATCCCCAAGGGCAATGTGAGTACGATGACTCCATTTACCAAGGCATAAAAGAGTATCAAATAAATAATCTTTCGCTCGCTCTTAAGGAGCCGACCTAATCGCTTTACCGGTTTACTGTGACTGTAGTCTACGCCCGCCATTTCTCTATAGAACTAAATATGAGATTATTGTAAAAGTTGAATCTGGTATTGTCGTTTCCATTCAAATCACAGATCGAGGGAAGATGCTCGGCAAAATAAAGTTGATCTAAGTGAGACTCGATAAAAAGTGAAGACAAAGAATGCGCATACGGATATTTAGGAGCCAATTGAAGAATCATCTGAGCCATCCTTTCACAGAGGTTTTTGAATTGTAAAAACAGTCCTTCTTTGTTCTCGTCATCCACCGATTTTGTGAGGTATGACTTGGCACCTTCGGCAATTATTACTCGTTTTAAACTATTCAAATCGAAAGGAGCATTTTTAACTTCGTCCAAATCTCGTGTAATTATTCGAATAGCCGCTTCCAATCGCTTTTTATCTGAATCAATATTCGCTGTACCAAAGGCCAAATTATATTCCAACCAGCCCCAATACCAAGAGACATAGTAATGCAAGAGTTTATGTTTATTCTCAAAATACCGGTACACGGCACTTTCGGTAGTGCCTGCTTCCGTAGCCAATTTTTTGAAGGTGAATTTTTCCAACCCCAATTCGTCGATCATCACCAATCCACTCTCCAAGATGTCCTTACCGAGATCTGAAGAGTGAGGATCCTTTAAAAATATTTTTTCGCTAACGTCAATTCGAACATTTGTCAAATAAGAGGGCATACAATACTTTTTACTTTGCGAATTTTACTCGCAAAGATAATGCCTAAACTATTATTTTGTTTAAATCACTCTCGTTTTTTGAACCGTCAAAGAACGCCGGAATGAAATGAAGCCGTATTTTTGCAGTATGGCAAGCGAGGAAGTGGTATTGAAGGTAGAAGGCATGACCTGCTCAAACTGTGCCGCAGGGATAAGCAAAACGCTTAAAAAAACAGGTTTTGAGGATGCTCATGCAAATTTTAGTGATGGCGAAGTAACCTTTACCACAGTAGCGAGTCATACTCGAGACGAAGCAGTCAAGAAAATCGAAAATCTTGGCTATTCTGTAGTGGAAAATGAAGCCACACAAAATAAAGGTTTCAGCTCTATAGAAAAGAAATTTTTCTTCGCCTTGCTGTTTTCACTTCCGCTCTTCATGCACATGTTTGTGCCACATGACTGGTGGTTAAATGATCCGGTGGTTCAAATAGCCCTTTCCACTCCCGTCTACATCCTTGGCGTCCTCCATTTCGGAAAATCGGCTTGGGGCAGCCTAAAAGGAGGTATGGCAAATATGGATGTACTCATCTTTACCGGTTCAAGTGCCGCATATTTTTATAGCCTCGCGGGTACTTTCATGAATTGGGGCACACCCGAAATGCATGGATTCATGTTTTTCGAAACGGCTGCCATGATTATCACCCTTGTTTTACTCGGAAATGTCATCGAGCACCGTGCCGTCCAAAAGACTTCAGAACAGATCGGCGAACTCACCAAGCTACAATCAGCCGTGGCCCGCATCGTGATGCGCATGAACGGGAAGGAGAAAATCTTCGACACTGACCCGAAAACCGTTAAAATCGGAGATGAACTTCAAATCAACGATGGTGATCACATACCCGTAGATGGAAAACTCCTTTCAGGTCGGGTTGAAGTAAATGAATCAGCCATCACCGGCGAAAGTGATATAGTGGTAAAAAACACCGGGGACACCGTCTATTCGGGAACGACCGTGCAAGGAGGAAACTGTCGACTCGAAGCTACCGCTATGGCGAAAGATTCTACCTTGGAAAAAATCATCTCACTGGTCAAGAGAGCCCGCCGTGAACAACCGGATATACAGATTTTAGGGGATAAGGTGAGTTCCATATTTGTGCCTGCCGTATTAATTATCTCTTCAGTTACTTTTTTGTTGGCCTTTTTTCTTTTCGAAATCGGCTTGACCCAATCAATCATGAATTCCATTGCCGTGTTGGTAATATCTTGCCCTTGTGCGATGGGCTTGGCCACTCCCACAGCCGTGGTAGCGGGAATTGGAAGAGCCGCAAAAAAAGGGATTTTGCTGAAAGGCGGAAATACGCTGGAACGATTTGCCAAGGCTGATGTCATTCTATTCGATAAAACAGGGACCTTGACCACCGGCAAATTTTCCATGAGTACACGAGAAAATGAAATCGGCAACAGAGCCATGAGCCTCATCAAGTCATTGGAAAATCACTCCTCCCACCCTATCGCGAAATCTCTGGTTGAGCTGATGAGCGAAACAGAGCCCGAAATTTTGACTCAAATTGTTGAGCTAAAGGGCAGTGGAATGAAAGGAATCTCTCAATCAGGGGAAGCCATCTTCTTTGGGAAAGACGAAGAGGCTATAAGCGACCTAATCCTGACCATCGACAAAAAAGTGGTTTGCCGGGTAGACATCGAAGACAGCATAAAAGAAAATGCAAATGAGATGGTGCAAGCTTTTCGCGAAGCAGGCCTTACACCCGAAATTCTTTCAGGAGATCGCGAAGCGAAAGTAGCGCGTGTAGCAAGACAACTCGGAATTGAAAAATTCAAAGCAGCCATGAATCCCAACGAGAAGCTGGACTACATCGAGGCGCTGTCTCAGAACAAGATCGTGGTTATGGTGGGTGATGGCATCAATGACGGACCCTCGCTTTCGAGGGCTCAGGTGGGAATATCTCACGGGGGAGCCACAACGCTAGCGATCGATTCGGCGAGGGTAGTGCTAATGCGCCCCGATGAAATGCAGGCGCTGATTGATGCCTATCGCATTTCTAAAGCGACCTACAAAACCATCAAGCAAAACCTCTTCTGGGCCTTCTTCTACAATGTGTTGGCCATACCGATTGCAGCAGTAGGCTTGCTGAACCCCATGGTGGCAGCGCTGTCTATGGCTTTTTCCGATGTCATCGTTATCGGAAATTCGCTTAGATTGAAGGTGAAAAAAATTGACTAGACTAGATCGGAAAGATCGGACACCCCAATCGTTCGGTCGGCCACAAATCCCTCTCCGAAAGAAACACCTATCGTTCGACCATAGTCGCGCGCCCTTGATTCAAGGAATTTCATAAAGTCAGGAGTAGATATTGGCGTTGCCGGTTCATCGTCATCCTTCCCCACATAAAACTGACTGGAGAAGGCGCGAATGGCTTGGACTTTTTTCTCCCACTCATCACTGATATCCACCACAAAATCGGGATGGATATAGCGATCTTGAATAAAATGATAGATTGCTCTCGGTCGCCAAGCCTCTTGTTCCTGACCATTTTCATCTTTGGTAGGTATGGCTCTGAGTCCGCTCAAAAAACAAGATTTAGCGGTAAGCGCAGCGCCCATGCCATGATCGGGATGGCGGTCGGCCAGCGAATTTGCCAATACAATATCGGGTCGAAACTTCCTGATAAAAGGAATAATGGCCATCTGCTGTTCCTTCACATTATTTAAAAACCCATCAGGCAGGCCCACATTTTCGCGGACGGAAATACCCATAATCTCCGAAGCTTTCTTCGCTTCCTCGGCACGCAGCTCAGGGGTGCCGCGTGTACCCAATTCCCCTTTGGTTAGATCAAGGATACCGACCTTTTTGCCTTGGCGTATTGATTTTATTATCGTGCCCGAAGCGCTCAGCTCTACATCGTCGGGATGAGCCGCGATGGCGAGAATATCTAATTTCATGATTCGATAAATTTCTTCAACTCGTTGTAAAACATACGCGTTGGGAAACCCATCACGTTGTAAAATGAGCCTTCGATTTTTTCTATACCCACGTAGCCAATCCATTCTTGGATTCCGTAGCCACCCGCTTTGTCGAAAGGTTTGAATTCACTTACGTACCATTCTATGGCTTCTCGTTCTACCAATCCGAAATGAACCTTGGTGGTTTCACTCACTACAATTTGCTTTTCCGAAGAAGTCAGACACACAGCAGTAATAACCTCGTGGGTTCTACCTGAGAGTTCAGTGATCATTGCCACGGCCTCCTCCACATTTTCCGGTTTGTTGAAAACGTGATTTCCCAACCAAACCACGGTATCTGAGGTCACCAAAATTTCATCATCCGACAGGTCTGCTGCAAAAGCATCTGCCTTTTTCTTAGCGAGGAATAGAGGGATTTCCGCTCCTTGAAGTTCGAGATCAAAATCTTCATCTACCTCCTTAGTTCTTACTTCAAAAGGGATACCCAATCCCTTCATCAGTTCATGTCGGCGAGGAGATTTGGATGCCAAGATGATTTTATGGTGTTTTAAATCAAGATAATTCACTTGCGTAGTAGATGTAATAATGAACGATGCTGTATAGGAGTCCGCCCAGCATGGCCAATTTCATAAAATTTCCTGCGCGCACAAACTGTGGACGCCTCACAGCGCGATGATTGACCCATAAACCCGCCAAAAGTGGTAAGACCACGGCTACCAACATATAAATAAGAGAGTAAGGATCGTTGACCACCTTTTGCTGAAGAACCACCAAGGCAATTAGTGTACCGACGATCAATACCGCAGTCACTTTTTTTGCATTTTTAATTCCATAAACGAGCGGTACGGTACGCGCTCCTATTCGTGCATCTCCCTTCACATCGGCCATGTCTTTTTGCAATTCGCGAATGAGATTAAGTGCAAAGGCAAAAACGGCATAACCTAAAATGAAGTAAAACATCCATTTAAAATACAGAGATGGATCTTCACCGGGCCGCTGCAGTCGAAAATATTGGACAACTTCTTCGCCATAAGTCTCGATCAACAATGGTATCTCGTAGATACCGACCAAAATCGGAACCAGTCCGGCCAAAGTCGCGATCAAAACGTTTCCCACGATGAAGTCTCTTTTGAATTGAACGCTGTAAAACCACAAGCTTGCCGCAGCAAAAAAGCTCACGATACTGAGTTTCCACATCCCGATACTGTATGCCAAATAAACGGCCATAGCCAAACCCACCAGGTTAAAAACTTGGTGTACAAACATGGCTACGCGTCGTTTAACATGCACACCTACAATAATATCATTTGGTTTATTTACCCGATCCGTGCGTTGGTCAAAATAATCGTTGATCACATTTCCTGCGGCAGCAATAAGAACGGTGCTTCCGACCAAAATGAGAAATTGCCAGAGAGCAAGCTGTAATTCGAATCCATTAACCTTCACCAGCGGCATGAGTACGAAGTACCTCATGAGCACCATGGTAAGGGCGATGATGAACAGGTTCAGCGGACGTGTGAGACGCAGAAATTGTAGGAATGATTGCATTGTTTACCATTCGAGGGCATCCTCATCGAACCATTTTCCTTGAACTTTCAAGGTTTGCTCGATAATATCTCTCACACAACCATGCCCTCCCTTTTTCACCGAAACATAATCACTTATGCCTTTTATTTCTTCCGATGCATCGGCGGGACAAGTAGCCAAACCGGCTTTCTCCATCACTTTATAATCGGGAATATCATCTCCCATATAAAGCACTTCATCAGCAGAGATGCCCTGCTTTTCGACAAAGGTATCAAAGACTTGCTCTTTATTCTTGCTTTGTAAAAAAATGTGTTTTACACCGAGGCTGTGGAGGCCATCCCTTACTGCAATGGAGTTTCCACCTGTAATGATGGCAAGACGCAAACCTTTTTTTACAGCAAATTGCACGGCGTAGCTGTCTTTTGAGTTCATTCGTCTCACGAATTGGCCGTCAGGCATTACCAATACAATCCCATCCGTAAAGACACCATCCACATCGAAAATCAAAGTGGTGATTTCGTTCAGTCGCTGTTTATAGCTCTTACTCATGGGTTCTGTTGTAAATTTCTTCGGTGAGGCGATCGTAAATTTCCCGATAGGAATTGTTTTGGCCTAAAAGCTGTCGATGAGCTGCAATAGTACGTTTGTCACCTCTTGCAGCGGGCCCCGTTTGAGAGACTTTGGCCGATTGCATCAATACCTTATTTGCCGTTTCCAAAATCAAAGGGTGTAAAATGCTGCGGTCTATATCGGCTTTCGCCAAAAGGTCTTCCGAAAGCTCAAACATGAGGTTGGCAAAATTATTGGCAAAAACTGCTGCCAAGTGAAGGCTTTTGCGCTGGTCGCTGGTAAGAATATGTATTCGCTGGGAGAGCAATTCTGCCAAATCTCCCAGCGCATTAAGGTCAGCATCATTTTCTGCCTCAAGGCAAAAAGGCACATTTTCCCAGACGATTTTTTTGTCCAGTGAAAAACTCTGAAGCGGATAAAACACCGCCCTTTTGAATGGGCCCTCGATGGCTGTCAAAGGAACTGCACCTGATGTATGCGCAACAAGACCCTTGTTATTAGGATTTAATTGGCGAGATACCTCTCCTATGGAATCATCGGAAACAGTCAACAAAACGAGGTCTGCCTGAATCTTGTCTGACAAGTTGTGGATCACTCCGGAATGTAATTTTTCTGCAAGCCTTTCTGCTTCTGCAACGTTTCTGCCGAAAACACCCGAAATATCAACCCCTTGATCGGCTAAAGCTGCACCCAATTGATGGGCTACACGCCCAGTTCCAATTAATGCGACGGATTCAAATCGACTCATGCTGATTTTGATTTACTTTTTTTTGAAAGCTTAATGCGGTGACGTATCGCCATTACCGTTCCCAAAAACATGATAATACACCCTATCCACAGGATGTTGATCATAGGAAAACGAATGGCTTGCATCACGATAAACTCTTTTCTGTTGGTGTACCGCTCAGCTACATAGAATGTATGCTTACCGGTCGCAGGATCAATTTTATCAAAATTCACTCGAACACCTGTTTCATCCTGTATGACAGGATCGGGGACCGGTAAAACGGAATCTCGTAGAATATAAAGAGGTTCTACTTCGTAAACCTCACCTTTTGGCGTCTTTATTCCAATTCGCGCTCTTACGGCAAGATCATTAGGTGCAATGCGGTATTTCTCTCGTTCTTCATCCTTAACTACCGAAAGCTGATTGAGCCTGACCATATTTGACCCGACCAGAGCTGTATCTCCCAAAGACAACTTTACCTCAGTAGCCGTTCGAAAGCCCGTAGCATCGGTATCTACTTCCAACTCGGCCCAGCGAATATGGGTGTAAATATCCTGATCCCAATAGCGCTTGGTAGAGGGCTCGGCCACATTTCCAAATTCAGGATTGAGTTGAATTCGCGGATTAAGATCGAAAAGCTTTTCTCCCGGACGATATTGCGACCATCTAGGAATAGAGTCCAACATCATTCCACGCGGGTCATTTACGACTTCCCAATGATCCTTTTGCTCTAAAATAAAATCAGGGCCGGGGATATGGTCATCTTTTGCACGCATCACTACACCTCGGGCTATCACATGATCACCCGCTTTGTATGACACGGGCTTTGAGTCAAAATACTCGACCTTGTAATATACATTTACCCCTTCCTTATTACGTTCTTTGTAACTCACGAAGTAGTCTCCCATGCGGATGGTATCTTGCTTAAATAGCAGAACATCTTCGTTGTTTCTGAAATCTTCGCTCAGTTGCTCGATATCAAATCGTGATGCGTTCTCAGAGATCTTTTCACTGCGTGAGGTAGAAATCAAGGCACCCAGCAATACCAAACCGAAACCGATGTGAGCCACACTGGCTCCTGAAGCGTCAAACTTTCCTTTGAGAATTCGAACGGCGTAATCGAAATTGGCCGTTACGGCAAAAACTGTAGTGAAGAAAAGCACCAACAGGATAAATTCGTCTCCTTCATATCCCAGTTGCGTAGCTGCAGCTAATGTTACAGCTAAGGAAACGATAAGACTGCCGAGAATTTTCTTTGCAAACTGCTTGAAGTTAGTCTTGCCGTAGCGCAGAAACTGCGTAAAAGCAATCAAAAAAGTGATGACGAAAGCAAAGGGAATCTGCCATTTATTGAAGTGGTTGATTCGGTCGCTGTTTGGTGCAAGTTTTCCTTCGGCCAGTGATTTGAGCCCTTCAATATTCGTTACTGAATAGATATCCATCAGCGGACCCGCAAATGGCTCTGCAAGAATGTTCCAAATGGGTTTAGACGTTTCCAGCGCTATCTGTGCGGCAGAAAGTAAGAGCACCATTGATCCGATGAAAATCCAAAACTCTCTACTCCAAAGTGGTTCTTCCTTCTCGGGTTTAACAAAAAACTTTCGGTAAGCAACAATCGGCATGACGACGGACATGATCAGAAAGGCTACGATGGCCGCCACGGCCAAGTCAAAGGTCCACCCCCCGATGATTAAAACGAGTATCCCAACCAAATAAACCAGTTTTAGACGCTTTTCGAAAAGCATCAGCATCGCGGAAGTCGCTACGAGAGATAGCAGAATGAAAAGATGCTGCTTCATCAATCCATCGTCGGTAAAGGAGTGAACGGATGTATCGCCCAATACACCGGAATGCACCAGGAATGATGCATACATAACCAATATAGTAGTAATGAGGGTGAGGAAGATAGCCGTGTATTGCGAGCGATTTTTGCGTTGATTAACCACCATAACGTGGGCTGCTCCTACCAAGGTGAGCCACGGAATGAGCGAAGCATTTTCTACCGGATCCCACGCCCAAAATCCACCAAAGCTCAGAGCTTCGTAGGCCCATGCCCCACCCATGAGAATTCCGATTCCCAAAACGGATACTGAAAAGAAGGCCCAGGGAATAGCCGGTCTGATCCACTCCTTCAATTTACCCGAAGCCAATCCGGCAATGGCAAATGCAAATGGGAATAGCGTAGAAGCATAGCCTAAGAAGAGCGTCGGCGGATGGATGGTCATCCAATAGTTCTGCAATAATGGATTCATTCCACGACCATCGCTGAAGCTTGGTATGCGTTCCAAATAATTCGGCATTTGGGTCCAAGGGAGGCCTACATTTTCAGGAAGCTCGCGAATAAGGTCAAAAGGGCTATTGCCCAATTTAAAATCCAAAACGTAGACTCCGAGAAGCATGCTCCCTAAAAGCATCTGAAAAACGGAGACGACAACCATGGCAAGGTTTTCAAACTTACGGGCGGTCAACAATAGGATATTACCCAAAACGACATTCCAGAAACTCCAAAGGATAAAGCTTCCCTCCTGCCCTTCCCAGAATCCTGAGAAGATGTAGCGAAGCGGCATGTCGCGATTGGCATGCTTCCACACGTAATCGTATTCAAAATACTTGTTGAAAAGCATGACGAATAACGTAACTGCGGTAGCAACAAGGGCTGCAGAATGAAGCCAGAAAGCGGCTCGCCCCATTCGGTGATAAGCCTCATTTTTCGTTCGTTGCGCAATCAGGTATGATATGGCTGCCAGAAATGCAGCTGCAAATGATGTAGATACGAAAACTTCACCAAGCCTCCCGATCAAGGTATGCTCACCCAGGTATTCTATCATTAGGTTCTAGTCTTTGGATGCTGTTTCTTCCAGTTCAAATTTGCCTTCTTCTTTGTACTTTGAAGGGCATTTCATCAGCATTTCGGTGGCATGGAATTCTTCACCATTGGCTTTGCCGATAAGAACTACGCTCTCTGAACGTTCAAAATCCTGTGGCTTAGATTTGTTGAGCACAACCTTTCTGCGTTCACCCTTCTTATCAACCATGGTAAATCGTGTAATATTGGGGTTGATCTCCGGATTGTAGGCAATTTCTTCAGATCGCACTAACTCTCCTACCACGTGGTATTCCTTCTTTGGATTTTCAAATGCCTCACTAAAATCAGCGTAAGAACTGCTATCGTTTACAGAGCCAATCATGAAGGCAATAGCCACGGCAATCAGAATAATTGCAACGATGTGTGTCTTTTTCATTTCAACTTATTTTTATCACTCTTCTCCAACTTTTTCAACTTCCTGTCTATCGAAATGAGGTATACAACAATGAGTATAAAAACGATACTCACCACTGCTATTACCACGTTTATCTTTCCGCTTGAGAACATCGTGTTCTCTAACCAGTCAGTTCCCGATTGGGCAGCTGATGAAGCAGATAATAAACTCGACAATAAGACAAGAAATACGGATAGTTGTTTAGTCTTCATTTCTAAAAATTTCATTCATGCGCAAACGCATTATTCGGTACCTCACGTCAAAAATCCAGACGGCCATTCCAATCCAACCTAAAACGGCGGGATAAAAAACCAAACGAAGGTTATCGTCCAAATCGTATTGGCTGAAAGCCGGATTTCCACCAACACCGGGATGCAGTGAATCCGTCATTCGCGGAAGCACCAAAACGAAAAGGACCATCATGGTAAATGCAAAGATGTTGTAGACTGCTCCAAGTCGAGCGGATTTTTCTTTGTCATTGACCGACGACTTTAGTACAAAGTAGGCCAGATAAACCAGCACGCCGAGGGCGGCACCATTGAGACGAGGATCACTCACCCACCAAGCACCCCAGGTAAATCGAGCCCAGATGCTACCTGTAGCCAAACCAATAAAGGCAAAAAGCAAGCCGACATGCGCAGCGGTCTCAGCCTTGGTATCGAAGGCTAAGCGTGAAGAATTCAAGAACCGAATGCTGTAGATCAGCGATAGTAACATCACAAATATCATGGCGAACCAGCTCGGTACATGGATTAAGATGTTGCGGATAGTTTCGTTTAGAATGGGCTGATTGGGGAAATTGTAGGCATCGGTTTCCGATACCTTAATTTCTTTGCGGCAATCTTGTTTTTTATCGGGATTCAATCCCACCTCCATGCCGCTTTGCAGAAGTGCTTGAGGTAAATAGAGCGTCCCGTCAAGATCGTTATTCACATAAAGATCAAAAAAGGCGCCATCGATTACTTCGGTAACACTGAAGCTTGCTCGCATCGTGTTCTCATCAACAATCGCCATTTCGTATGGGCAAAAAATAGTTTCGCCGTTTTTTAACCATACTTGGAGTGACTCCTCGGATTCCTTGAAATGGGTATTGTAACCGGTGATGGTTATGCTGGTTGCACCATAGTCCAACTTGTCCGGACTAACGGCGGGAATCCCCGGAGAGAGAGGGGCTTTAAATCCAACAATGAGCGTAATAAGTACGGTAAGTGCAGAGAGCCACTTCCACCAAGCAATTGACATAAATCTTCCTGCCGATTATTCGCGCCAAAGGTACGGAAAAAGTATATAGGAGAGGGCCAAAGAAAGCAGAAGAACGGCGCCCAACTGCCAAGCATAAACTGCATTGACCGACCAGGCGATTCCGTCGATGGCATTTTTGGAAAAACGAATGAGAATCAACAACAAAGGCAAAATGACGGGCAGACCGAGAATGGCCATCATTCCGAGATTATTATCCGTTTGCGAAGCCAATGCTGAAACCAAAGTAAGTGTAAAAGCCAAACCAATCGCCCCCAATGATAATGCGAGGAGGAGAGCACCCCAATTGGCAGCAGCCAAAGGAGCCGTGCCCAACATCAGAGCGTAAATGGCAAAACCCACAAAGACCATCACTAAAAGTAAAATTGCGTTGTAGACCATTTTTCCGATTACTACGGCTTCGGCACGGGCCAATGAAAAGAGATAAAGCCTGCGGCCCACCGTCTCAGAGGCAAAGCTGCGTGAAGCTGCATTGAAAGCCGCAAAAAGCGCAATAATCCAAAATAGCGCATTCCAAACAGGCACGCTGGCTATTTGGCGGAAGCCCAAATAAGCCACGAAAACGGATGAGATGATGTAAAGAAAAACACTGCCAATGGCGTGGCGCTGTCGCCATTCCATTCTCAGATCTTTTGCAATGATTGCTTTTGCTTCGCTCCACATTTTCGGGCGCTAAGATATGCAATGGTATAGGGTATAGGGTAGTGAGTATTGAGAATTCAGAGAAAATTCAAGGTAGTTGAGCGGAGCCGAAACTACCGGACTTGTTTTGCAAAGCACCTTGACAGAAATATGAGGCATTGAGTTAAAAATTAATTTTTCGCGGATTTGAGGATGTTTAATCAACTCAACTCCACCACATCCCCTTTTTTGGGAATGGAGATATGGTGAAACCCCGCTTGATCGAGGTGTTCTTTGAATTTTTCTTGCACTTCGCTTCTGCCGTGAACTAAAAAGAGGTGCTTGATCAAATGGGCTTGTTGGCAACTCAGGTACTCAATCATTTCTTTATAGTCTCCGTGAGCGCTATACGAATCCATGACCACTACCTTGGCTTTCACCTTGTGGTCGATTCCAAAAATCTTCACATTTTCTGCACCATCTCTGAGTTGCCCCCCGAGGGTCGACGGCTCACAATAACCAATAAATAAGATGGTGTTTCGCGGATCTTCGATGTTATTTGCCAAATGGTGAACGATCCTACCCGCCTCCGCCATTCCCGAAGCAGAAATAATAATGCAGGGTTCCTTTAATTGATTGATCTGCTTGGAATATTTCACATCTCTGACGTAATAGAGCCCCGAGAACCCAAATGGATTGGCGTCCTTTTCCATATACTTGAGAAGTCTCTCGTTAAAGTGATCGGGGAATGAGCGGACTATCTCAGTGGCATTAGTGCTGAGCGGGCTGTCCACGAAGACTTTAATCGGCGGTAGTTTGCCTTTGGTTTCCAAACGGTCTAAGCTGTGAACGACTTCTTGGGTTCTACCCAAACTAAAAGACGGAATGATAAGCCTCCCTTTATTTTCAACGCAGGTTTCCCTGACGACATCGAGCAGCTTCTCCTCGCTTAGCTTTTGATTGTCGTGTAAGCGATCTCCATAGGTGCTTTCGCAAAGAATCACTTCCGCCTGCGGAAAAGGTTCGCGGCCCTTGATGATTTTTTGATTCGTACGGCCAATATCACCCGTGTAGGCAATGCGGTGCGTTTTCTTACCCTCTCGAACTCTGAGATTGACACAGGCACTTCCCAAAATGTGACCGATATAGGTAAACATCACCGTCACATCTTCGTGAACGGTAATCCATTCGTCGTAAGCCAAAGGCTCGAAAAGGGTCATGGTTTTCACTACATCATCGATCCCGTAAAGTGGTTCGGTTTCTTCTTGAGATATTGACCGTTTGGATTGGTATTTAAAATCAGCCGTTTGGATATGCGCCGAATCGGCCAACATAATTTCGCACAGTGCTCTGGTGGGTTCGGTACAGTAGATCGGACCTTCGTAGCCTTCTTTAACCAAGCGTGGCAACAAACCTGAATGATCAATATGGGCATGCGAAAGAAAAACCATATCGACACTTTTGGGATCAAAGCCGAAGCGGCGGTTCTCCCTGCCCCACCCTGATTCTTTACCCTGATAGAGCCCGCAATCCAGAAGGACTTTCAAACCTGTTTCAGTTTCCAGAAGATGTTTTGAGCCGGTTACGGTGCCCGCAGCACCCTTAAAGTGAAGTTTCAAAGAGAGGATTTTTCTTAAAGATAAATATAGGATTTACGACCTTCGAAAAAAAAAGCAATGGAAATCATCAAAACCACTGACGCTCCTGCACCAATTGGCCCATACAATCAAGCCATCGTGCACGGTGACACCATTTACATATCGGGACAAGTAGCCTTAGACCCCCTTTCGGGAAAAATGGACAATGCAAACTTGGCTGAAGAAACGCATAGAGTGATGAGAAATCTCGGGGCAGTGCTCGAAGCTGCTAATTCTGATTTCAATCATCTCATCAAATGCTCCATTTTCATTTTGGATATGAACCAATTTAATGCCATCAATGAAGTTTACGGTAGTTTCTTCAGCGATCATCATCCCGCACGTGAGACGGTTGAGGTGAGTAAACTTCCTGCAGGTGCCCGAGTAGAGATATCAGCCATAGCTGCGAAACGCCCTTTATAGATAATAGCCTAACAAACTTAATTACTATCTCTTCAAGGTAATGGCCTACCTCATATACCTGAGATTGACTGCATAGAGAACACTCAAGATCAGATCGAAAAAAATGACAAAGGCGACGACGATATAGGTTAGAATATTCGTACCCAAAAAGGTCAAAAGTAAAATGATACCCAGAACCTTCGTGCCTACATATATCCAAAATCCTCTCTTCTTTAAACGAAACATCATAAAAGCACCCAGAGAAGACAATAGCGCTCCCAAGATATCTGAGGTAGCCAGCCATGCCACATTTTCAAAGGTATTGGTGAGTGTCTCGTTCATTGCCGATGCCAGTGTCTCCATCATTTCTCCGCCTTCCGGATCCTCTTCAAGTGCTTGAGAAAATACTTCGTTAACGTAAGCACTCATATTCTGAGACTCCGCATCTCCGGCGATAAAAAAATTGAACGGCGCAGTTAAAAGGACATAGGCGCCATAAACCCAAGTGAGAACGCACATTACCGTCAATAAGGTCGGCCGTACTTCCTGCTGAGACTCTGTATAATCAATGGTTTCGTCATTCATGGTGTATTGGTTTTGAGAGGTTGAAGTTGCGAAAGAAACAGATAAATACTAAGAATTCTTTGATTCTTCTTTCCCTTTCCATGATTGAAAGATGGCTGAATCCGTTGCTTCAATTGAAAAAGAGTATCCATAATCGCTGCCATCGGCTATGAGTTCAAGCTGCTTCATTCTGAAACCTGACTTGAGCCTTACATCAACCTTCTGTGGCAAGGCTGCATTCTCTGACAAGAATCTTTCGGGCTCAGCGCCATTTATGGACATCACCTCATCATCTACCCATAATCCCGCCTTTTCGGCAGGCGAGTTGGAAAAAACATTCCACACCAAAATCTTCTCTTCAACCTTTTGCAGCTTTGCACCAAAGCGTTTCTCAAATTCATTTTCGGAAGCATTTTCTTCCCAATCGAGCCCCAGCTTATCCATAGACTGCCTTGCATATTCTTCCAATCTACCCGTACTGTCAACCACATCGTGGCGAAGCGTTTCCCAATCACAACCGGCCATCTCTTTGAGCACATTCCAATAATCCTCCTCAGTATAGCCATTTGCAGGATCAACTCTCCGGTAAAGCAGTTTCATCGCATCCGACAGCGACTTTTCACCTTGAGTGGCCTCGAGCAGCCACACATCGCAAACGAAAGCAAGGAGTGCCCCTTCTACATAAATACTCACCCGACGGCGCGGAGTTCCGCGTCCGTAACCATCCACCCAGGTGTCTATCGAAGAATCGGCCAGCGAAAGATTGAACCTTCCTTCATTATCTTTATGTCGCTTAAGCAAAATAGCCAGCTCGTTGAAATACTCTTCATCAGAAAAAACACCCGATTGCCAAAGCATGATATCTCCCATGTAGGTGGTCACTCCTTCCGCTACGTAGCCCAATCTCGAATAATCTGAATTGGTGAAATCATAAGGAGCCCAATCAGCGGGGCGAATGTATTTGATATTCCACGTATGATAGAGCTCGTGAGAGGACACACCGAGCAGCTCTTTATATGGGTTGCGATCCGTGAGATTTTCGGAAGGGCCTAAGATGATAACCGTGCTGTTTTCGTGCTCAACACCGTGATAGGCGCGATTCGGCAGCAAAATCATCAGAAAGTGGTATTCCTTTACGGGAATGTCGCCGAAGACTTCTATCTGCCGCTTCGTGAATGCGCGAAAGTCATTGGCCAGATCACCCTCCTCACCAGGAAACTCGCCTGCCAAGTGAATGTGGTAAGGAACCCCATCGACCTCATAGGTTAATTGTTTGATAGATGGCGCGGCGAGAATCGGAG
>JGI12048J13642_10737298_pt1 | contig 20670 bp, 19 predicted proteins | sample ElkSlonscriptome_16_FD_13642 | JGI IMG/M metagenome (IMG submission 13642)
TACACTGGTATCCTATTTTAAGTCCTACTCAGAGAGCCTGGCAGACATTATGAATGCAGAATTTCTTGCAGCTGACACAAGCTGGAGCATCAATATTATAAGGGAAGAGGTCAAATGAAAAATATAATCTACATAATCCTGGTGGCTTGTATGGTTACACCGGTGACCGGACAAAATTCCGGGATATCCGTGACTGGGGGGATCGGTTCTTTTGACATGTCTGAATTAAAAAGCTACCAGGAACAGCTTACCTCCAGGCTTCCCGTGGAGGCAAGAGGATTTAACTTTTTTCCCAATTATACATGTATAAGGATCAATCTCTTCAGGCAATCTTCAGAGAAGGTCAGATATGGATTATCTTACGGTTATTCTACTACCGGAGCTCATTCAAATTATATTGATTATTCCGGAATCCTGAACCTCGACCAGATCATCACATCCTACCAGCTGGGAGTATCAGGGGCCTACCGTTTGCTGCAAATGAATCTTTCAAGGACTACCCTCGAAATGATGGCTTATGGCGATCTCCGGCTTGGGTTAGTCAGGGACGAAGTGCAAATGAACATTACCACCGACTACTATTATGAGAGCAGCAGGATGATTCTGAATGCATTTACACCTGTTGCCGAGGCAGGATTTGATGCGATGTTCAGGTTTACCAAAGTGTCCCTGGGAATAAGCGGAGGATACCTGTACGATACAGGAACAAGATTCAAGGAGGGGAATTCCAGTTCCCTGAACCAGACGGTATCCCTGCGACCAACTGAAGAGCTTCACTCAGGCCTGTCGGGTTTCCGCGCTGGTCTGAAATTGATCCTGTGGTTCAACAACAATCCGTTCATCGAATAGACTGAACAAATTTCCTTGCCCTTTCAGGTGCAGCATCACCATTTACACCCAATGCCCTGATAAATGCACTGCCAATGATCGCTCCGCTTGCATATTTGCACGCTGTTTGGAAAGTTTTCTCGTCAGAGATTCCGAAACCGATCATCAGCGGAATGCCCAGCTTCATCCTCCTGATCCTGTTGAAATAGGCGACCTGCTCTTCACTGATCTCCTTCCTCGACCCGGTTGTGCTCGCATCAGCAACCATGTACAAAAATCCTCCCGAGTTTCCTGCGATCCGCTCGATCCGCCCAGGATCAGTCTGTGGGGTGATCAGCATGATAAACTTTAATCCCGAATCACTGATCATCGACATGTAGTCCCGCTCATAAATGCGCAATGGAAGATCGGGAAGGATCAGTCCGTCGATCCCCGTGTCTACGCACTTTTCAATAAACCGTTCAAAACCAAATTGCAGCACCGGGTTCAGATACCCCATCAGCACCAGCGGGATCTGCACATTTTGCCTGATCCCTTCAATTTGTTCAAACAGCTTACTGATGGTCATCCCGTTCTTTAACGCTGCCATGCTGCTCTGCTGGATCACCTCACCATCGGCCAACGGATCCGAAAAAGGCATGCCGAGCTCGATCATATCCACCCCACTCTCTTCAAGGGTAGAAATTATCTCCACGGTATCTTCGAGATCCGGATAGCCCGCAGTCATATAAATGGAAAGGACTCCTTCCTGCTTCTCACGGAACAATTGGTCTATTCTGTTCATTCCTCAGTATTATTAGGGTATTCTTGCAAATGTGATGAATAGGCCTCCATATCTTTATCTCCCCTTCCGGAAAGATTGACCACGATATTCTGCTCCGGTCCGAAATCAAGTTTTGCCAGCGCTGCCAGGGCATGGGCCGACTCCAGCGCAGGGATGATACCCTCCAGTCTTGTCAGCAAAAAAGCAGCCTCCAGCGCCTCTTTATCCTCAACATTTACCATGGAAGCACGTCCACTTTTTGCAAGCCATGCATGAATCGGTCCCACACCGGGATAATCCAGCCCGGCACTGATCGAATAGGGTTCTGTGATCTGACCATCTGCATCCTGCATCAGCAGTGTCCTGCTCCCATGGATGATGCCATCCGAACCCAGTGTGGTCGTCGCTGCCGACTCCCCGCTATCGACACCATGTCCGGCCGCCTCGACGGAGATAAGCTTCACCCTGGCATCGTCCAGGTAATGATAGTAGGCACCGGCTGCATTGCTTCCTCCACCAACACAGGCAACCAGATAATCGGGATGGTCCCGGCCGGTTTTTTCAAGGAGCTGCGATTTCATCTCCTCGCTGATCACAGACTGAAAACGTGTTACCATGTCGGGATACGGATGCGGGCCCACCACGGAGCCAATGATGTAATGTGTGTCCACCGGGTGATTGATCCAGTCCCTGATCGCTTCATTTGTGGCATCTTTCAGTGTCTTGTTTCCTGAATGCACCGACCGTACCTCCGCACCCAGCATTTTCATCTTATGAACATTGGGTGACTGGCGCGCTACATCCAGGGCACCCATGTACACGATGCACTCCAGTCCGGCAAGAGCACAGACCGTGGCAGTTGCCACTCCATGCTGACCGGCACCCGTTTCGGCGATGATTCTCCTTTTCCCGAGATGCTGCGCCAGCAGGATCTGACCCACCGTGTTGTTGATCTTGTGTGCCCCTGTATGATTCAAGTCCTCTCGCTTCAGGAATACCTGGCCCCGGAAATGTTCCGACAGCCGCTTTGCATGATACAAAGGTGTGGGCCTGCCGACATAATCCATCAGTAAGGACTTGAAATCCGACTGGAATGTTTCAGAATAGATGATCTCCAGGTAACGCTCCTCCAGCTCCCGTATGTTCGGGTACAACATCTCAGGGATAAATGCGCCCCCGTACGGGCCGTAGAATCCCTCCCTGTCAACATTATAGGTACCACTATCTTTCATCTTCTAGTTTTTTTAAGAATGTTTCGATCAACACAGGGTCCTTGAAGCCGGGCCGCTCCTCGAACCTGCTGTTGATATCTATCGCGTAAAGATCCGGAAAATGAAGGTCCTTCAGGTTCTGCGCGTCATCCACTGAAATTCCGCCGCTCAGAAAAAAACGTTTGCCTTGCTTAAGCCTCTCCAGGTTGGTCCAATCAAATTTCCTGCCGCTGCCGCCGTAGGATCGCACAGGTGTATCGAAAAGAAAATAATCGGCTACATCCGCGTAATCTTTTAACAGGCGTTTGTTTTCAAGCTGGTCTCCCGGGAAGACCTTGATCACCTTTTTTCCATGGTTTTTCAGCGATTTGCATATCTCCGGGGATTCCATACCATGCAGTTGAATATGATCGATCCCGTGTTTCCCTGTAAGCTCGATCATCCTTTCATAATATTCATTTACAAATACAGCCACCTTATTCACTGCTTTCGGTACCGCCGCAAATAGTTCCGGATCGGGTGTGTGCCCTACAAACCTGACTGACCGGGAATAAAAGATAAAGCCCATATAATCCGGCTTCAGTCTGGCGATCTCCACAACATTGGCCGGGTCGGTCATTCCACATACTTTGATCTTGAAATCTGCCATTTTATCCTGAAATTAAAGATCTGAAATAAACTTCTGCAATGCTGCACCGGGATCTCCGCTCTTCATGAATTTCTCTCCCATCAGGAATCCTGAAAATCCAGCCTGGTAAAGCTGGCGAACCTCCTCAGGATCATTCAACCCGCTCTCAGAGATCTTGATGGTCTCTGAAGGAAGTGCAGGGATCAAATTTACAGATCGTTCAATATCTACCGAAAAATCTTTCAGGTCCCGGTTGTTCACACCAACCAGACTGATCCCAGGAATCCACCGGTCGGTCTCCTCCACGGTATGAACCTCGAGCAGGACATTCAATCCCAGGTCCCCCGCAAGTTTTGTGAGCTCCCTGACCTTCTGTTTGTCAAGAACAGCAGCGATCAGGAGGATCAGGTCAGCACCATATGCCTTGGCTTCATGGACCTGGTAGGGATCCACGATAAAATCCTTTCGAAGCAGTGGAAAATCCGGAAGTGCCAGTTTTACATTTTCGAGATCCCTGAAAGAACCTCCAAAAAAATCCCGGTCGGTAAGAATACTCGATGCAACCGCTCCCCCTTTCATGTAGGACCTTACCACAGGGACCGGGTTGATCACATCTGAAAGCGATCCCTTTGACGGTGACCTGCGTTTGAACTCGGCGATCACCTTCGGTCCCTTACCGTCGAACGAGAGGATCGGATCAACAGGTGTTCGCTGATACAATGGTTTCTCTTTCAAGGCTTCAACGGGCTTCCGCCCCTTCCGCTTAAGCACCTCCATTTTTTTGTGCTCGATAATCGTATCAAGAATGGTGGTCATGACTGCAATTCAATTAGTTTTTTAAATGCACGCAACGCTTTTCCCGACTCCAGGGACTCCCTGGCCTCACCAAGTGCATTCTCCATTGACAGTCCCCCATCCAGGGTCTGCAAGGCAAATGCTGCATTGGCAATGACAACCTCTTGTTGCGCCTTCCTGCCCTTTCCTTCAAGAATCGACATGAAGATATTACCAGCCTCTTCAACGGTTTCCCCTCCATAGATCTGACCGGCATCCAGGCGCATGAGACCAATATCCGCAGGACTGATCGTTCGTTCTGAAGCTTCTGTGAAAGCTTTGAACGGACCAGTGAGAGAGATCTCATCATAGCCATCAAGCGCATGCAAAATGGTGAACCGGATCCCTGAATCCTGGTAGATATAATTATACAATCGTGCCACCTCCAGGCTGAAAACACCGATAAGCTGATTTGCAGGTCGGGAGGGATTCACCATCGGACCGAGCATATTGAAAAAGGTTTTCATACGCAGGCTCTTTCTGACCGGCGCAACGTTTTTCATCGCGGGGTTGAACAGCGGGGCATGTAAAAAACATATCCCAGCCTTGTCGATCTCCTGCCTGAGTTTATCGTTGTCATTCGAAAACCGGTAGCCGTAATACTCCATCACATTCGAGGAGCCACAGTTAGATGAGACACTGTAATTCCCATGCTTGGAGACCTTCCCTCCGGCACCTGCAACTACGAAAGCAGTAAGCGTCGAAATATTGAAAGTGTTTTTCCCGTCGCCACCAGTTCCACAAACATCCACAGTATTGAAATCACCCAGGTCGACAGGTATACACAATTCAAGCAGGGCGTCCCTGAATCCCGACAATTCCTCCACGGTAATGGCGCGCATCAGGTAGACAGAAACAAATGCAGCAATCTCCGGATCATTGTATTTCCCGGTTGCGATATTGGTCAACACCTCCTTGGCCACCTCCCTTGAAAGTGTCTTGTGGTCGAATAGATTTGATAAAATCTCTTTCATATTTCCCTGTCTTTACTTATTATTCTGATCGATCCAGTTCTTGATCATCATTCCCCCATACTCCGTGAGCACCGATTCGGGATGGAACTGAACACCACGCACATCATATTCCCGGTGACGGATGGCCATCACTTCCCCCTCTTTGCTTCTGACCGTGATCTCCAGGCAGTCGGGTAGTGATTCCTCGACGACGTTCCATGAATGATACCTGCCGGCATCAAATGTATCCGGCACCCCTTTAAAAAGGTATTCATCCTGTACACATTTATTCATGTCACTCGCCACCCCGTGATAAACCCTGTCCAGGTTCCTGATGGCCCCTCCATAAACCTCTGCGATGGCCTGGTGACCGAGGCAAACGCCAAGTATACCTTTATCTTTTCCGTAGGTTTCGATCAGCGCTTTACTGATTCCCGCTTCGTCAGGTATGCCGGGTCCGGGTGAGATCACGATCTTATCAAATCTTTTTACCTCCCCGAGGGTGATCTTATCATTCCTGGCTACGGTCACTTCAGTACCCCTGATCCGCTCAATATACTGAACCAGATTGTAGGTAAATGAGTCATAATTGTCGATTACAAGTATTTTCATCATCCCTGTTTTAGAATTTGCTGGCCATTCCTATGGCCGATTTCAATGCTGCAAGTTTATTTCCCACCTCCTTCAGTTCTGATTTCCGTTCAGATTCAGAAACAATACCGGCTCCCGCCTGGTAATACAAGGTATTGTTCTTGGACAGGAATGACCTGATCATAATGGCATGATTGATATCTCCGTTCAGACTGATATTCCCTATGGTCCCACCGTAAAATCCTCTTCTTTGCTTTTCGTAGGTGTCGATCAGTTCCATCGCCTTGTATTTTGGTGCACCACTCAGCGTGCCGGCCGGGAATGACTCTGCCATGATACTGACAGTGTTGGCATCGGGCTTCAATACTCCTGAAACTTTGGAGACCATGTGGATTACATGGGAGTAAAACTGGATCTCCCTGTATTTTTCAACTGTCACTTTTAAAGTCGTCCTGCTCAGGTCATTCCTTGCAAGATCTACCAGCATGATGTGCTCGGCATTCTCCTTCTCATCATCAGCGAGCTTCCTGGCAAGTTCCTGATCTTCATCATCATTACCTGTACGCCTGAATGTGCCTGCAATAGGATTGATATAAGCTTTTCCCTCTTTTACCTCAATCTGGGTCTCCGGGGAAGACCCGAAAAGCCGGAAACTGCCATAATCAAAATAAAACAGGTAGGGCGAAGGATTGATAGAGCGCAATGCCCTGTAGACGTTAAATTCATCACCCCGAAACCCCTGGGAAAACTGCCTTGAAAGTACGATCTGGAATACATCCCCCCTGTAACAATGTTCCTTCCCTTTATCCACGATCTGCATATACTCGTCATCAGTCATGTTGGTCTGCTCCTCCCCCTTTGTTCCAAAGTGATAGGTGGCAATGTTCCTGTTTTGTATCAGGTCTTCAATATAGGTGATCGATGATTGCTCGCCTTCCACCATATTTTCGATCAGCTGCAGTTCATTTTTCAAATGATTGATCGCAATGATATATTTATAAAAACCATACTTGATCTCAGGTATCTTCTCCCCTTCCAGCTGCTCCGAATGAAGCGTGATATCTTCAAAATACTGTACCGAATCATATGAACTGTATCCAAAAACCCCGTCGATGACCTGGTCATGTCCGTCTCGAGAAGGTTGGAAAGCGTGCACAAAATCGTCCAGTAATTTTACCACATCTTTTCTGCTGGATAGCTGAATGTCCTCTGTTTCCCTTCCTGGCATTTTCACCGTTAGCCGGTCTTCCCTCACCTCGAAGTCGGCAATCGGGTCAAGGCAGATAAATGAATAGGAATTCTGGTTGCTGTGGTAATCCGAGCTCTCCAGCAAAAGGGAATTCGGAAAAACATCACGTATCTTCAGGAAGACACTTACCGGTGTTATGATGTCTGCCAGGATGGTCTTGGTAACAGTTTTGATCTTTATTGTCTCCATGTCTCAAATTTGATTATAAAAAATCAGGGCCTGCCGTAACGGCAAGCCCTGATCTGAATTTTTCATAACGACTGGTCCGCTTCGGCTACAAAGTATCGAAGTGCCACCACCAGTTATTATGTATGCTTAAAAACATTATTTACCTGTTTGAGCTGTAAAAATAGAACTTTTTTCAATAAAAAAGTCCATCCCTGTAAAGTTTTCGTTTTTTATTTGTTGAACCGACCATTTTCTACCTCGCTCGTTGGAATCGCAATCCCGTTTTCAGTTCCACAAAATGCAACCAGCTGCTTTCGGCATCAAACTGGGGATGTCGTGCCATGCTGTACTCCATGGCAATATATGGTGTCGTAAATCCACCGGAATTTAAATTCACACCGAATGCAAACCGTGTCTGGTGGCCAAATAACTGGCCATCCCGATCATCCGAAGAAACCTGGTTCAGCAGCAAGGCATATCCCATAAAGGGGTGCATTTTCTTTTCCTTGCCGATCATGTGCCGAACCGTCCAGCCATAATGTAACATCCGCTGTCCGGACCCTCCAGAACCATCGGGAATGATAGCATATCCAATGGGTACCGATAAATAGACCGCATTCCTTTCGGGAGTATATCCGGAAAGCTGCCAGGCATAATCCAGGAGGAAACCGGCTCCGTGGGTACCTCCTCCATTGACAAGTTCATTCGAGAGCATATAACGGTACCCGAGTTCGAAAGAGTACTGCTTGGGTGCCTTTTCAAGTTCCTGCCCAACTGCTCCCATGGTCACCAGGAACAGAATGGGTAAAATAAATACCATTCGCCTCATAAATTTGCTGTTTTCATCTCCTAATACAACAGCAAGATTGGATTTTGGTTGACGTGATCTTGAAAAAAGGTTACTTTCGCAGTTCTAAAACAATTTGAAACAGCAATGAAGCAGATTCTGCGTAATGGGGGGATATTTCTGGGTATCTGGGTATTGGTAATGATCGTTTACATGACCTCCTTTTCTATAAAACATCATTTCCCCGGGGTTGAATACCTGTGGAAATTCAGCCTTCTGCCGGGTCTCGTACTGGCCTTTATTGCCATGACAGGGACCATTTTACAAAAATACGTACCTGTTAAAAAAGGGATCAACTGGCTGATGCTTCTCCTGCTGGTGGCACTCGACCAGTCTATCAAGATCTATCTTTTTTCGCTGGACTGGGAGAACCTGTCCAGGCCCATTATTCCCCCGGTTTTCTACCTGGAGCCTACGCAAAATACACTCGGCTCCTACCTGTGGGTCCTGCTCAACTTTAAAAAAGGGTCCCACCTCTTTAATATCATTCTCTTTTCAGTTGTCGGACTGATCTTTGTTGAAGTGTGGCGTTTCTATACCAGGAGAAAAAGGAACAGTTTCTGGATCAACGGGTTCATCCACCTTTTCCTGGCCGGTCTGTTTGCCAATATCATCGACAATGCATACTGGGGAGGATCCCTCGATTACATCACCATCAGGCCTTTCTACACTTTTGACCTGAAGGACATGTACATCACACTCTGTGAATTGTTCCTTATCACTGAGTTGATTGACAACAAGCTTCTGAAGAAGCTGATCCACATGCCAAAAGACCAAAGCAGCGAATTGAATAAATCGTTCATCAGCTTTATAAGGAATGACCTTCTGTCTCTCTTTAAAGGAAGAAAAAAGAACGATGATTAGTGGCTGAGTTTTTTCTCTGCAGATTCCATTAACCTGGAAGCACGCCTGGCATCATTTACAATTGAATTCCCCGAGATCGTTGCTCCGGAAACAGCCTGGACATTTTGCCCATATTGAAGTTCGTCACCCTTATGGCCCGAAAACTGTCTGAGCCATCGTTTCCCTGCAATTGCACCACCATGGGTCGACCTGTATTTGTATACCTGGACCTTTATAATGGTCAGCTCCAAATCATAAATTATAAAATAATCAAAAGCTTCGTACCTTCCATAAGCAGAGGAAGCGAATGCATAAGCCACCAGGTCGCCTCCTCCGGTCTCAACCAACTGATAATACTGGTCATCCTTATGCATTTCCTTCAGGCTGTCCACCGGGAAAAACTCCTTGATATTGAGATTTTTATCTGTACTTTTCTCCGCAACCTTATGTATCAGATCAGCCGGGCCCGCCGCAATGGAATCCATCAAGGGGATGAAGAAAAAAACCAGGTAAATCAGGGATCTCATTGGTATTACTTTTAGAACCATATTCCAATACCAGCGTTGATCTGGCGGTTAGCTGTTCCGCCGGCATTATTCATGAACCATTGGTGATCGAGTTTGCATATCACTCCGGGTACCGGCTTCCATCCCATTCCAAGGGTTAGGTCGGTCCTGTCATAGGCAGGATCAGCAGTCAGACCTCCTGCGGTCTTCCAGTGTGTATTGTACTTTTCATACCTGAAAAAAGGGATCAAAGCATGATCAGTAGATCCAATCGCATGAAGGAGATCATAACTCAACTCTGCATAGTACCCCAGGAAGCCGCTGCCGACATCTGAACCATGAAACTGGTTATACTCTTCTGTATTTGTGACCGATCCTGCAATTAATTGTCCGCGCAGACCAAATCCTCTGAAAGTATACCTGGCATCCCATCCGATCATCCTGATGCCGGTCAGACTGGAATCAGCCATGGCAATCTCCGCCGGGACCGCCTTATCAATTCCGTCCAACAGTGTTGACTGGGTCTGACCAAAATACCCTGAAAGACCGGTATTCAGTCCGGGTACGCCGGTATATCCTACCCGAAATGCAAGGTTGGGTTGACTGAAAACAGACGATGCACCTTTTTGCCGCCCTGATCGAAACAACGAAGAACCGGATAGCTTTGCAGCCCCGTCGTCACTTCCAAGGAATCCATTTACGAGATACAACTGGTAAGTGATGCCTGACTGCAGGAAGTGACCAGTGAAGCCAGCGCCAATTTCCCTCCAGGTCGTCGGGACAATGTACTTATCAAGATTCGGTCGCTCCACTCCGTTAAATGTCGGGGGCTCGTGGTACTCATTCACGATCCCCATGGGGATGAGCATTAGGCCGCTTCGAAAGCTTAGCCAGGGAAGTATCTCGTAATTCAGGTATGCCTGCTCCACGTATAACTCTTTCACATGCTCCATCTCAATCTCGGTGACAAATGAAGCACGGTCACTGAATTTGTAACCAAACAATAATACAAGTCTGTGTACATCCATCAACCCGTTATTGATCTCACCGGATGACAATGGCTGATTGTAGTCGATCTGTGCATATCCCCCGATCGTAAGCTTCTCAGGGCTCGCCAGCATCCGCTCACCTGAATTCATGTCCTGTCCGCTTACACAAGCAACGAACAGCATCATTATTGCCAGTATTCCTATTCTTTTCATAGCGTTTAATTTTGCTGCAAAAATAGGAATTGAATGGTATCTTAACAGGATTTTAACAACTTGAGAGAATCATTCTAAATAAGAAAACGACCCATATATATCACCCTCTTGCTCTTACACATACAATCAAAAAAGTAATTTAGAAATTGCACGGTACTGTCCTGGCATGCATACAACAATTCACCTTTGGAATTTCAGTTGGCATAAAAGATCATAGTTTTACCACGCAGAGAAGGAAACACGGAGAAGTTAAAAATTATATAAAAAGAGCCCAAAAGGCGCGACCAAACCAGACCAAACACCCCATTTTCCACGAGATGATCTTAACTGTTTTTTGTGTCAGTTTATTCAGGTTCCTGCTGCAACGGCAATCCTTCCAGCATTTCGGTTACCTGCCTGGGCAAATGCCTGGCCCTGCTTTCCGGGCTCCTTCCAACCTCTCCCACTGCAGCGCTGTACCAAACCTGCTTTTGCGTCACCGCATCAAAAATATCCACGGTAAGTGCCCGCTCGATATAATGATACTGGGAGTAATAGGGATAGGGATAAGGACGGTAATAGCCATAGCCTCCGTAGTTATACTGGGGATGAGTAGCCTCACGGAAATAGACGGTGATCTTCACCTTGAGATCAGCATTCTCTTCGTCGTAAGTCAATCCCATTTTCTCCAGTTCCCTTGCAAAACCTGCACGGATCCGTTCACGTTCCATGCCGTTGATGGTTTTCTTATTTCCCTCGGTCCAGTCCAGGAATGAATAAGTCTCGTACTGCCCGAAATCTGTTGATGTATCCAGGTCCTGGTAGACCCTGAATGTGCTTCCGCAGCCTGTCGCCAGCAGCAAAACAGGCAACAGGGCAAACAATATCTTTTTCATTTTTTGATAGTTTTAAGATTCTTTCATATCAAAAACAAAATCTGTGCCAGACATGCAGATAATAAGGCTTTTAACTATGCGATAAGAATTTGATTCCAGTCATGGATTCAGAAAGATCCCACAATTGCTCCTGCACATCCTTGCTTAGTTTTTTACTGCTGGGGTAGACTCTCTGTGGATAACCTCTCATCTCTGCCAGGCCACCCGGACCGTAATACCCAAGATGCTGAGCATCACTTGAAGTAGCTGCATACAAAGTAGGCAATGCCCCCATGGCAGTCGATTGAGCAAAAATCCTGTTTGCAAATTTAACTGCTTTCACCAGGATCTTTCTTCCGTTCATCTCCGGTCCTTTTTCAATCAGGCTGGAATCGGAATAACCCGGATGTGCTGCGAGAACCTTAACATCAATTGCCAACGAAGAAATTCGGTCGGCCAGTTCATATGTAAAATGGATATTGGCAAGCTTGCTCATCCCGTATGCTCTCCATTTCTGGTATCCTTTTTCCCAGTTAATATCTTCAAACCTGATCTCCCCAACCTTATGTGCTGCACTGGATACACTGACAATCCTGGAACCGGTTGTGGCCCTGAGCATGTCAAATAAAAGTGCTGTTAATGCAAAATGTCCAAGGTGATTGACACCAAACTGCATCTCAAAACCGTCCCTGGTCATGCGCCTTGGAATGGCCATCAGACCAGCATTATTGATCAGCAGGTCCAGTTGATTATATTTTTCCCTGAATTTTCCGGCAAAAGCCCGCACCGAATCAAGATCGGCCAGGTCCAGCTCCATCACCTCCAATTTCATTTCAGGCTTTTCCTTAAGAAGTGCTTTCTTTGCATCTGCCCCTTTACTAATATTCCTGCAGGCCATGATCACTTCACAACCCTTCTCGGCCAGCCCCTTCGTGGTAAAATAACCCAATCCACTGTTTGCTCCCGTTACAATTGCAAGTCTGCCCTCCTGTGAAGGAATATCATTATACGTCCATTTCTTACTCATCTGCTAAAGCTTTTTATTAAAACACTGTAACACCGGGATTCACCTAATGTTGAAAATTGACGATCAAAGATAGGGTATTTCCGTTCTCATGCATCTGTATGATGAGAGGACAATGAAAACTGAAGTTTAATAACAATAAAACATTGCATGATGAAATCAATGAAACAAATCACAATTCTGACAGTGCTCATGCTGATGGCCATGACACAGGTACAGGCCGGATACGCCTTTGCTGAGGAAGATGAGGCGATCGATACGATACGTTATAACGTATATACGGGAACTGTGATCGATGCTGAAAGCAACGACCCGCTGCCTTTCGCTACTGTTGAAGGTGTGGGTGGAAGTATTGCAACGGTAACCAACATTGAAGGTGAATTTACACTGAAGGTGCCAAAAACAGCCACGATTAAAGAAATCAAAGTCACTTACGTGGGGTATAAGAACACCACAGCAGGTATTCAGGAGTACAGGAACACCGACAACAATATGATCAGGCTCCAGCCTACCTCTGTAAATCTTCAGGAGGTAACCATCAGGGCGGAAGATGCGACTTACCTGATCAGTGAAATCCTGAAGAACATTAATGAGAACTACAGCAATACGGATATGATGATGACTGCATTCTACCGTGAAGCCATCAAGAAGCGAAGGAATTACGTCTCCATTTCCGAAGCTGTCGTGGATATTTACAAGGCGCCTTATGCCAATAGCTTCAGGTATGACCAGGTGAAATTGATCCAGGGCCGGAAGAGTGCGGACGTAGAGAAAATGGATACCATCCTGTTCAAAGTACAGGGCGGACCTGTAACCACACTGTTGCTTGATGTGGTTAAAAATCCCTATATCCTGCTCTCTGAAAATTATACCAAAGTATATAATTTCTATATCACCGGTGTAATCTCACTGAATGACAGGCTACACTACATCGTCTCGTTCAACCAGAAGCCCTATGTAACCACCCCATTCTATAATGGTAAGTTCTATGTGGACATGGAGAAGCTGGCAATTTCAGAAGCTGAATTTGAACTGAACATGGAAAACGAGGCCGAAGTGGCCGAGATGTTCATACGCAAGAAGCCCTATGGTGTGAATGTGATCCCTGAAAAAGCGGCTTACAGGGCCAAGTATACCATTACAGATGACACCTGGTACTTCAATTACGCCAGGGCAGAAGTAAAGTTCGATGTGAAATGGGACCGAAAGCTTTTTAAAACACAGTATTTTACAATGTCTGAGATAGCGATCACAGATCGCGGAGAAAGAGCTCCAGAAAGAATCCCGATGAAAGAGCGATTTAAGAAGTCAGAGGTACTTGATGAACTGGTATATGTCTTCTTTGACCAGGATTTCTGGGGAAGCTATAATGTCATCGAACCTGACCAGAGCATTGAAGACGCCATTGAAAAATTAAACAGGAAGTTCATGAAGAACGCCGAGAGCAATCCGGCTCCCTGATCATAACAATAGAATTATACAAAGTGCTGCCTGAAAAAATTGTAAATTTGATTTTCCGATTGAACCATCCAATTACAGGCAGCACTTTTAACCGTTAATAAAGCATGACTATCAGGGAGACACGTATACTTGGAAAGATCCGAAATGGAGACATTGCTGCATTTGAACAGCTGTTCCACAAGTATTACCCGGGTATGTGCAGTTACGCGGAGAGCCTGGTGAATAAATCAGAAGTTGCAGAGGAGGTCGTTCAGGATGTGTTTTATAATGTCTGGAAGAACCGGGCCGACCTGAAGATCATCGCCAGCATTAAAAGCTACCTGTTCAGATCAGTCTTTAACAATTCAATGATGTACCTCAGGAAAGCCAAACGTGAATTCCCAATTGAGGAGCAGACAGGATACCTGGAACCGGAGACGCACGAGGACCTCTCGGAAGAGATGGATGCCCGGGAAATGAATGCCGCTGTGATCTATACACTGGAAAGTCTTCCCGAAAGGACCAGCGAGATATTTAAACTCAGTAGGTTTGAAGGAATGAAATATCGAGAAATTGCAGATAAGCTTTCAATATCGGTAAAAACCGTAGAGGCAAATATGGGCAAAGCGCTTAAGGCAATTCGTATTTCACTTGAGAAATTCAGAGAAACTGCCTGATCATGAAGAGAACAAAAAAATACTGGAACGAAATGGCCGGATACTTGTCCGGGGAAATGAATGATGAACAGAGGAGGTCCTATCTCATAAATACGGAGATGGATCATCAACATAATAAAGATATTGAACTGATGAAGAAAACGTGGAATGATTTCAATTCCAACCCTGAAGAAAAGTACAAAGATACTGGCAAGGCATGGAAATCATTGAATCAAAGACTTGAAAATGAAGGGCTTCTTGAAACCCCGACCCGCCAGCTGCGTATGCATAACCTGAATTATGCGATGCGGATTGCAGCAGTGATTCTGCTGGTCCTGGCAGTGGGAGTTCCTTCGGTGTACTATTCGGTCAACAACGCCAATAACAGGAAAGGCATCATTGAATATAATGCTTCTGAAGGGATTCGTACCGTCGACCTGCCAGACGGAAGTCGGGTATTCCTGAATGAGGGATCAAGACTGGAATACAGGAAAGATTATGAAATGCAGCGGAATGTGAACCTCCGTGGGGAGGGTTACTTCGATGTAATGTCGGATCCTGAACGGCCCTTCCGTGTCAACACAGGGAAAGTGGTGGTTACCGTGCTTGGGACCTCATTTAATGTAAAAGAGGTGGATCGTGAAGGTGTTGAAGTATTCGTGGAATCCGGAAAAGTCCGGATGGATATTGAAGATGATCAAAATTCCATCACACTCGGACCGGGCCAGCTCTGCATGGCAAATGGCGCGCTTGAGTCAAAGGAACAGGACGACCTGAATTACATGGCATGGAAAACCAAGGAGTTCAAATTCGTGGATGAACCCGTGGGAAATATACTTGATGTGCTGGAAAAAGCTTACCATGTCAGTGTGAAAGCCGACCAGCTTCCGGTTTCCGATATGCGGCTAACCACAACATACAACGACCAGTCATTCGACGCAATACTAAATACGATCTGTACTGCGTTAGATATGCAATACGAAAAAGACGGCAAAGACTATTTTTTGAAATCAAATTAAGCGTGTATGAAGATGCGGACAGGAAGGTACAGTATCGCAACGATTTTGCTGTTGCTGTTGCTTCCTGTGCTAAACTCCAGCACACATGCCCAGTCGGTTGAAAATTTCAAAGTATCCGTCAGGGCCTCAAATAAACCCCTCCACAATGTCCTGGACGACCTGACCTCCCAGTGTGGCTTCTATTTCACATTTGATTCCAGGCTGATCGACAGCAGGAAAAGAATTACCATGAACCTGAAAGATGTGACAATCAAACAGGCCATTGACACGCTGTTCCAAAAATCAGGCCTCTCCTTCAGGATCATAAATAACAATATCGTGATCTACCCCGAGACGGCAATTGTCAGGAAAATCGCTGCCGACACCTCCAGCACTCCTTCAAAAACACTGGAGGTGCGCGGGATGATCAGGGACCAGCGAACGGAAAAGCCTCTCCCCTTTGCAACCGTCGGCCTGATGGATACCTACTTTGGCACCATCTCCAATGAAGACGGAAGCTTCGTTTTACGTATTCCTGACACACTTGCAAACCCCATCCTTGTCACATCCTTTATCGGATATAAAAATCAATATATCCCGATCAGTCTTGATTCAAATGAGCCCGTGGATATATTGCTGACCAAAAATATTATCTCACTCCAGGAGGTGATCATCCGCTACCAGGACCCGGTGGAATTGCTCTCCGAATCGATCCAAAAGATACGCAGTAATTACCTGGATGAACCGGCAGGAATGACTGCATACTACAGGGAAAGAGTAAGCAGGGATGACAAATGCATGGTCTTCTCCGAAGCTGTAGTCGAAATTGCCAAAGCTCCCTATACTAAATCTTTCATGTCGGAACGCTCCAGGTTACTGAAAGGAAGGAAAATTACCAATATTGAACTGGAAGACACAGTCGTATTCAAGATCCGCTCGGGACTCAATACACTTTTAAAACTCGATATCATTAACCATCCTCCCGGTTTTCTTACAAATGATTTTAAGCTGGCATACAACCTCCACTTTTCCGATGTAGTATCATTCAAAGACCAACTTGTCTATGTGATCTCATTCCAGCAAAAAGAGAATATCGATGAGACCCTTTTCAGGGGTGATCTCTATATCGACCGGGAGAACCTCGCCATCCTGGCTGCAGATTTCGAATATGATCCGGTCAGACTGGGACGCGAAGCAGAGATGTTCGTTGCCAAGAAAAGCAGGAGGGTGAAAATCAGACCGGTAAGTGCAAAATACCACGTGGAATACAGCGATTCGGACCAGGGATACCATCTTGCAATGGTGCAGGGAGATGTGAAATTCAAGGTGAGGAAAAAGCGTGAATGGATCGCATCAAAATACAGTGTTAGTCTGGAGATGGCGATCACCGCGATGGATCCGGGAAATCCGCCGGAGATCAAACTGGGCGAGCAGATCAAAGCTTCCTCAATTATGTCCGAAGAGAACTTTGCCTACGATCCCGGTTTTTGGGGTGACTACAATACAATTGCGCCTGAGGCAGACCTGACTGAGGCCCTCACAAAAATCGAAAAAACAATCCTCGAGATAAGTGAAAGGCCGCAAATGGGAGTTACGGCAGATGAATAAATGGTTTCGCCGGCATCTTTAAACGTGAATAATACTGACTCCTTTTGCTTTTAGGACAGCTGCAGGAATCCCTGATTTCAAATATTAATTATTCCCGGCATAAAATGATCCTTGTCTGACAAACAGGAAAAGCACTTTTTTCATAAGTTTGACCTATAATAATAACGCAATCTCATTTTACCCAATATGAAAATAAAATGGATCTCTATTGTTTGCATTTTCCTTGTGACATCCTGCAACAACACCCCACAATCAACAAAAACTCCTGAGGAACTTGCAAGGGAGAACCGGGAAAACCTGCTCCAGGGATGGAACACCTGGGACAATCGCAGTATTCTCAGCCATGTATACCTTCCCGATGAACTGGGACTTGTGATGCAAATCCGTGATGGTATGTCCGGTAAAATACTTCCAATTGCATTCACTGGCAACCGCTCTGAGGGAGCAGAGAAAGTGGAGACCATCGCTCATACTCCGGATGGCTCTTTTACAGATTTTATACTACACTGGCAGGGGATCGATATCCGTGTTCAAACTGTAACAGAAGGGGATGACCTATATATCAGGGTGACCAGGAATGACGAAGTGATAAATGATGGTGATCTGCTAATTGTTAAAAATGAATTTTTCTATAACCAGCAAGGTGAAATTGAAATAGATGACCGGTCTATCACTGCAAGCGCAAATGGAAAAGCTTTCCAAACTATAATACAGGGTGAGGATGCTTTCAAATACGGGGATGAAGGAATTGCGGCAAAATTGAACGAGAGAGTCTATATCACCTGCGGCAAGTCCATCTCCACGGAACAGATCGACAAATGGATCGACAGGTCGCTCGCTGAATGGAAGGCCGATATAGAGAACTATGGAGATTATGCTGAGTCTTTCAATGCCATTCAGAATGTGATCAACTGGACTGTTGTGTATGACCATGTGAACGGACAACCGGTGATCCCGGTTTCAAGACCATGGTCTTACGGATGGGGACAATCAAAGCCCGGCGGATGGATACGTTTTTGCTGGGACAATTTCTTCGTGGCCTACATGCAGACCATGCGCAGCAAGGAACTGGCATACAGTGAAGCTATTGAGATGTGCAACTATGTGGATGAATTCGGGTTTGTTCCAAATTATATCGGTCCGTTTAACCGCGCAAGCCGCGACCGGTCACAACCCCCTGTGGGTGGAATGATGGTAAAAGAGATCTACAAGGCACACCCTGAAAAATGGTTCCTGGAGAAAACCTTCGATCAGCTCCTTGAATGGAACCGCTGGTGGCCAGAAAACCGCGACCAGGATGGGTACCTTGCCTGGGGATCCACCCCTTTTGAATCGCCAACAGGTGACAGGAGGGACAATATCCAGAATGAATTCCAGGGAGCCAGCTATGAATCAGGACTGGATAATTCACCCATGTATGACGGAGTGCCGTTTGATACAACCCTTCATATGATGCTGCTGGGGGATGTCGGTCTGATGGGGCTGTATGTCGGAGACTGTGAGGCACTCTCCGAAATGGCTGCTATTCTCGGCAGACTGGAAGATGAGACTGAATTGAAACAACGTGCGCAGTACTACAGGGAAAAGCTGCAGACCATGTGGGATGAAGAAACCGGCATGTTTCTCAATAAAAGAACCGACACCGGGGAACTGAGCAAACGAATCTCCCCCACCAATTTTTATGCCCTGATCGCTGAGGCTGCTACACATGAACAGGCCGAAAGGATGATCAAGGAACATTTTTACAATCCCGATGAATTCTGGGGTGATTTTATCATGCCCTCTATCGCCAGGAACGACTCAGCCTATACAGGTGAGGACTACTGGCGTGGCAGCATCTGGGCACCCATGAACTTCCTGGTCTATTATGGGTTGAGGAATTATAATCTCCCGCAGGCAAAGAAGGACCTGAGTGAAAAATCCAGGAAACTGCTTATGAAAGAGTGGCTCGACCGTGGCTATGTAAGAGAAAACTACAATGCGGAAACCGGGGGACCTCCCTCCTGGCGAAGTGATCACTTCTATCACTGGGGCGCCCTGCTGGGAATGATCAACATGATCGAAGAGGGATTTGTACCCCCAACCGAAGCACCGATTGAATAATACACTCCTGTTTTTCAATACAACTGGCCAAAGCTATAATACTAATAACTGCCTACCATGAAATTCACTGCACCAATAAGTATTATCATCCTGGGAATCCTGATCAATTCATGTGGGGATGCTGTAAACGGAACCGAAAGCACTCCCCACGAATTTGCCGGAGAACCCACCTACCAGAACCCGGTCATCAAAGGCTTTAATCCCGACCCCTCCATCTGCAGGGTCGGTGACGACTATTTCCTGGTTACATCCTCATTTGAATATTTTCCCGGTGTTCCCCTCTACCACTCCACCGACCTGGTGAACTGGACACAGATCGGGAATGTGCTTGACAGGGACTCCCAACTTGACCTGGAAGGGGTTGCACCATCCGGAGGGATCTTTGCCCCCACGCTCAGATACCACGATGGTACTTTTTATATGATTACCACCAATGTTTCACGCGGACAAAACATTCTTGTGATAACAGATGATCCATTTGGAAAATGGTCTGATCCGGTGGTTATTCAAAAACAAAACATCGATCCTTCGCTCTTTTTCGATGACGATGGAAAGGTCTATTATACAGGCACCTCACCATGGGAGGAGAACAGTGCTCCCGGCATCTACCAGGCGGAAGTGGACCTCAAAACAGGCGAACTGCTTACCGAATACAAACTCATTTGGGAAGGAACGGGCGGCAGATATCCTGAAGGTCCGCATCTTTACAAAATCGGTGATATGTACTACCTCATGATCTCAGAAGGCGGTACGGAGATGGGCCACTTCGTCACCATGGCCCGTAGTGACAATCCATGGGGACCTTTCGAGGAATGTCCACACAATCCGATCCTGACCAACAGGAACGAACCATTCAACAATCCCGTGCAGAATTCGGGGCATGCCGACCTGGTGCAGGATCCTGACGGCAAATGGTGGATGGTCCACCTTGCAGTCCGCAATGTCAACAAACACCACCACCTGGGACGGGAGACCTTTCTGCTGCCTGTTGACTGGAATGAAGAGGGCTGGCCCGTCATCAACCGGGATGGTGTATCGCATATTGATGTATTCGCAAAAACCGGAACCACCCAGGTACCTTCAAGAATGAATTCCTATGATTTCGCAGAGAAACCCGGACCCGAATGGACCCACCTGAGGAATCCTGACAGGGACAATTACAGGCATGACACTTCAGAACAGGTGATGATACTTACCGGCACAGTTCTCACACTTGACGACCTTGCCAATCCTACCTTCATGGGGATCAGGCAGGAAGACCTGGAGATGACGTGTACGGTAAAATTTAACCCAGGCCTGGCAGCCGATGGTCAGGAAGCGGGTCTGACTGCATACATGAACAATGAACACTATTATGCTGTATC
>JGI12048J13642_10377816_pt1 | contig 20651 bp, 17 predicted proteins | sample ElkSlonscriptome_16_FD_13642 | JGI IMG/M metagenome (IMG submission 13642)
GGCGGTTTTATCATCGTAATCGATGGAATCATCCTTGGCCAAAAGCCTGACAAATTCCAAGAATTCTTTTTTGGGATCATCCAGTATAGTGACCAGCATATCGGAAACCACCAAGGCGCCTGAATTGATGAAAGGATTTCGGGGGATGCCCGATTCGTATTCCAAGTGCACCAGTGAGTTGAAGGATGTTCCTGCCGGCTCCACATCTACCCTTTCCCAGCACGATCGTCCCAAATGCTTGAAGGCCAAAGTCAGTGACAGCACTTTGGCGATACTTTGAATAGAGAACCTTTCGTTACAATCTCCCTGTCCACAACTTGAATCATCAATCATGGTGAGGCAGACCCCGAACTTATCGGCATCAACCAGCTGCAGTTCGGGAATGTACGAAGCCACTTCACCGTAATTTTTCATCGAAGAGACTTCCTTAAAAGTCTCGGCCAAATCTTCTGAAAGGGTGTTTTCTTGCATAGATTACGAAGGTATACAATCACAACTGTACGAGCTGAATCAGTGTCAAGGCAAAGTCCGGACGTTGTCATCAGTTCTCTGTGACCTGAATCTCATTTGAATTCAATGGCATACCTTACTTTTAGAAAAGCATAAAAAACATGGAAAAGAAAGTACTTATTCTTACGACGGTAGTCATTTTGGCATTACTAGCGCAACGTTGCGGATCTAATGATCCAAACGTTGAAGTGAAAGATGAAGCGACAACCATGGTTCAACCGAATTTAAAGAACGGGTTTAACTTATTGGATAAGAATTGCTTCACCTGCCATTCACCGAAAGGTGCGCATGATGCACGAGTAGCTCCGCCTATGGTTGCCATCAAGATGCACTACATCGACGAGGAGACCTCAATTGAGGAATTCTCTGAAGACCTCATCGCCTTTGTGCAAAACCCAACTGCGGAAAATGCAAAGATGCAAGGAGCAATTCGAAAATTCGGAGTGATGCCAAAAATGGAATTTTCTGAAAATGACCTTCGCGATATCGCAGCCTATATTTATACCACGGAATTGGAAGCGCCCGGCTGGTTTGAGGAACACTTCAAGCAAGAGCGAAAACGCTACAGAAAAGGTAAGCATGCAAGTGGTAAAACCTATTTGGAACAAGGTAAAGAGATGGCGATGCAGACGAAAGCTCAACTCGGTAAAAATCTGATGACAGCTATCAATGAACGCGGTTCTGAAGGCGCTGTTGAATTCTGTCATACGCTCGCTATTCCACTTACCGATAGCATGGCGATAGCTCTGGACGCAAAAATAAAACGGGTATCCGATCAACCTCGAAATTCATCCAACAAGGCCAATGACGACGAATTAAAATACATTTTGAATGCAAAAGCGCAGTTGGCTCAGGGAGAAAAGGTAAATCCTCAATTGACTGACTTAGGAGAGACGGTGGTTGGCTACTACCCCATTACCACTAATGCCATGTGTTTGAAATGCCATGGTAAACCAAAAACGGACATAAATCAAGCCACTCTGGATGTGCTTAATACACTTTACCCGGAAGATAAAGCCAAGGGGTACGGGGAAAATGAAATTCGAGGAATATGGGTGGTGGAGATGAAAAAAAACGAAGGTTACGAGAATTGAAATCGTAATAAAGCATCGCTTTTGAAAGTGCTCCTAAGGAGGTAATGATTCTAATTACTTAAAAGAGCCACAACCATAATAATTTAACGGCGGGAATGAGTTTCCATTTTCTTATTTTGCCGTCTCCGATTGTAACGATTGATTCGCCTTTTATCTGAATAGCAACTAATTGATCGATGTTTCGGGTCAACTTTTTAATTTGACCTAAATCAGGGTTCGAAATCAAACGTACTGATTTAAAAAAAAACGACAGGGTATTCCAATCATCAAAATTTACGTGAACCTCTTGATCATTTGTCGTGATTCTCAAGGCACCTTGTTCTGATTGGAATACCAGATCGCTTTCTATGTGTAGTTTTTTCAAAAGCCTACTAGTTCGACGAAGGCTTGCCCGATCCTTCGGTAGTAGAAATAGTCACCTTTCCGTTAACCTTCCACTTTGCATGGTGATTTTCCTTTGTTCCGCTAGGTACATCGATTTCCATATCGTCAAAATCGTAGGAAATCTTTGCATTCCTACCTGTTAGCTTGTCGTAAAGGCCAATCGCTAAATCGGGCCATGTTTGTGTTTCTGTATTTGCCATGATTAATAACTGTTTTGTTTTAAATAGAACACAGAAAAAATGAGATTGTTGGAGAATAACAAAAGCCTAAACTGCATTGAGCCAATTGAGATCAGGAAAATCAAGACGCGGAATCCAGGACCAAACCATCATAAGCCAGATAAATGTGATCGGGTAATTCCGCCACGACACTCTTGTGAGTTCCCATTAAATGAGAGATATGGGTAAAATAAGCTCTGCGAGGTTTTAACTCCTTGACCAGTTCTATGGCCTCCTCTAAATTGAAATGCGAAATATGCTACTTCTTCCGCAGAGCACTGAGCACCAAAACATCGAGATTCTGTAGTTTTTCTTTTTCCTCGGACGCTATATAATTGGCATCATCTCGAAACGACCACTTTAACTGACCTTTGAGAATCTCCTAAAAGTCTCAAAAAATACATTCCTTCTTCCACTTGAGAGAGGTCAATCATACCCGTAGAATTGGGGTTTTGTAAAATTAAACGCCCGTTTATGTCATACAATTCCAAGACAGAACCAGGAGGTAAAACTTCTGCAAGTATCAAAATGTCATTGGCAGGATTCGGGTAAACCTTCAAATTATCGGCTTCTGATTCAAAAGCCGAAAGAACTCCAGCTATGGTATGAAGAGATGTGTTCGTAATAATAGCTTCGTTTTGATCAAAGAATATGTATGCCGTATTTTCAATCAAATCACCCTCTTCTAGTTCGGTCATTTCGATATCAAACCACAAGGTTCCGATACTTCCCAAAGGATCGGAGGCGCTATCCGGAAGTTGAATATCATTGAAAGTCCATACCACTTCTCTTGTGTCGGAATTCATGGTAATTGTGTTGTCGTGGGTTGAACCAGCGGGAACAAAAGTTTCCCAATTGAGCGCTTCGGGCAGCGTGTCTCGAATAACCACTGTTGTAGCAGGGAGATTTCCTGTATTTTGAAAACGGATGCGGTATTTTAAAGGAGTATTAGCGGGAATAAAACCCTCCTCTCCCTCGCCGAGCGGGAAGCCATATTTGTCATTGGGATCGTAAGCGCACAAAAGTGTGTCGCTTAATGAAACGGTTTCTGTACTTGCCACATTACCTTGATCATCAAATGCAATAAGCGTGTACTGGGCCGAGAGTAATTCTCCCAGCAAGTCAGAAGACACTTCTTGATAGTCGATATTAATATTAACCCCTGATCCATAAGCTATATCAGATAATTCATAAACCAACTCATTTCCATTAATATAAGTGGGCTCAGGATAAAAAGTTACGGGCGTAAGTAAGAGATCATAGACAAAACTAAACTCTCCGTTGGTCAATTGATTACCTGAATTACCTATCCAAAAGCTATTGCTAATGCCCGTTTCACAAAGGTAAGGTATTCCCATACTCACACTCGTAGACAAAGACCAAATCGGATCGTCTGAGAGCAAGCCAAAGTTCCGAACCACGTCGTTCCAAACATTTCCTGCATTCGGTGTAGTCAATACCGGCCATATATTATCATCGTAAGAAATACTTGTACTTTCACCTGGGATCAGCTCAAATTCATAATAGCCGTTAGCGTCTGTAAAGGTCGTTTGACTTCCGTGTGTGACTTCAATTCCTTCGATTCGTGGAGCTTCAGGATAGAATTCTTGGGATTCATCTATATCTTCAAAAACGTATCCCCATGTTTTCTGAACTGCCGGTTCTCCTTCAGCAAAGATTGTGAATGACAATCCAAAAGGAGTGAAATCTGAAACAGGACCAAAAAAGACTGTATCCGAGTAGGTATCATTTTCATCAACGCTTCCTACAATAACCATATCCTGGGATTGCGACGCTTCTTCCCACGAACCTAATGTTAAGGAATAACAACCTGACTCCAAAAACACATAGTTAAACCAATTCATTTGGGGATATATGCTGTAGTTTTCTGATCCAACAATGAAATTCACCCAATCCGTTTCAATCGGATCTATTAGTTCAATTTTCAAGGTAGTCCCGACCGTATCAACCTCTTGCATGATTCTCGAAATCGAATCATTCATGGCATTTGCGTCTGAAATACCGATAACTATTTCTACTTCGTCACCCTGCTGAATTAATGAATTTGAATAATCGACTACTACATCATCGCAAGGAGGAATAAGCTCCTCATAAACAAACGTCTCGATCAACGCATCGTTCAAATATACTTCAAGAAGAACATCTTGTATGGGATTCGCTGTGCTATTCTCAATTGAAAAGTCAAATTGTGTAGGATCACAATCAGCCGCAAAAGCAGATGAAGTCCATTGCAAACCGACATCCGCGTCTTCGAACGTCGTACAGCAGTTTTCATTAAGTACATTCATGACCTCATTTAAGGGAATGGAAGAGGAAGGAAGCCAACCATAGTTTCCCGCCGGACAGATCCACAATCTCTCTCCTTTTCCACTCATGAGCAAACTTGGAAAATCTGCTTCTAAAATTATTGGGATAGGATTGTTCTCGGTAAGGTCAATGTTAGAATAGTCAGGGCCTAAATCTGCAGAATAATCGACCTCGTAAATATCTGATTCATTATTAAAACCCCATCCGGCCACATAAAGCACCACTACCTCACCAGTACCTCCTTGACCAATAGTATTGTAGATTTCCAGGTGAGTTCCGTCTTCATGAATAGACCATGTCTGCCCATTGTTTGTCACGAAGTTCATCAGGAGCACTGGTTTCCCTTCGTCTAAGTAAGCCTGAATGTCATGAAATCCTCCATCAATATCAAAAGCAGTGAAAATATAGCCACCAGAACCGAAAGTGAAAGGGAGGAGCAAAGACGCGAAAATTAAGATTATCTGTTTCATAGTCAAAGGTTTTCAGTTTTCACTGAATTTAAAAAAAAATCGGGTTCTGAAATTGAGTTTTCAAATAGATGCCGGATTTTTTTTATTAAACTCCTGTATTCCTAAGTCAAGGAATCAAAAGAAAGTGTCAAACCTCAATTTGCAATCTGTCTTCTGCCAAAAACACTCCTGCAGGCAATTCGCCGGTTACTTCTTCATGTTTCCCCAAAAGGTGAGAGATATGTGTTAGATAGGCTTTCTTCGGTTTCAGCTCAGCTATGATCTCAAGGGCTTCCTCCAAATTAAAGTGAGAAATGTGCTCTTTCTTACGAAGGGCGTTGAGCACCAAAACATCCAACCCGCGAAGCTTTTCCCTTTCTGTGGGAGCTATATAGTTGGCATCAGTAATGTAGGCTACATTCTCAATCCGAAAACCCAATACAGGCATTTTGTAATGAAGCAGTTTGATAGGAAGAATCTTGGTGCCATCTACAGTAAACTCTTTTCCGTCTGAAATATCAAACAGGTTGACTTGAGGCACACCCGGATATTTCTGAGCAGCGAAAACGTAATGAAATTCTCTTTTCAATGCCTCTTGCACCTGATCGGTGGCATAGATATCAATCGGTTTTCGATACTTAAAATTAAAGGCTCGAATGTCATCCAATCCCGCGATGTGGTCTTTGTGCTCATGCGTAAAGAGCACTTTTGGCATATCGGTAGGGGTATGGCGAAGCATCTGTTGACGAAAGTCAGGACCTGTGTCTATGATAAACGTGTTCCCGTCAACTTCTATCATCGCCGAGGTACGAAGACGCTTATCCTTCGCATCCCCTGACTGACAAACATTACATGTGCATCCGATGACAGGAACTCCTTGAGAAGTACCCGTACCTAAAAATATTAAGCGCATTGTTGCGAAATTAGAATAATACCGTAAACCAATCGTTGTGAAAATAACCTGAAGATAGTTGGCTTAGTTCTGCCAAAGACCTTAATTTTGATCCACTCTAAAAGACGAAAAACAAATTGGAACGGGTAATTCTTACCTCCAAGCAAAAAGCACTAAGGATCAATCTGGATCCTGATATCTACGGAACCTTTTCTGAAATAGGTGCCGGGCAAGAAGTGGTAAGACACTTTTTCAGGGCCGGGGGCGCCTCGGGTACCATAGCCAAAGCCATGTCGGCTTACGACAAGGACTTCAGCGATGCCATCTACGGAAAAGAGACGAAGAATCGATACGTCTGTGAGCCGCGTTTGCGCAAAATGGTTGAGCACGAATACGGTCTCATCGAGGAACGCTTAAGTCGAGAAAAACACCCTTCCAAAAAATTCTTCTCTTACGCCAATACCATCGCTACTATTGATTTCAAGAAGAGATACCAAGGGCATGGTTGGATGGGAATAAAATTCCAAACCAGTCCCGAAAAGGAGCCTAACGAAGTAGTTTTACACGTAAAGCTTCATGAAAATGAGGCTTCGCTGCAGCAAGAGACTATCGGAGTTTTGGGAGTCAATATTCTCTATGGATGTTATTTCTACTATCAAAATCCGCGAGAATACCTGAAGTCTCTCTACGACAACCTGACAAGAGATCAGATTGAAATAGATATGATCTCGATGGAGGGTCCGGACTTCGAAGGGGTGGATAACCGACTTTTGAGCTTGCAGCTGGTTAAGAACGGGTTTACCGATGCGGTGATCTTCAGCCCGGACGGAAAAAACCTGCAGCCTTCAGATCTTCTTTACAAGAAAAATATCCTTACGATCCGTGGAAGCTTCCGTCCTGTAACAAAGGTGAACATTGACATGATCATCAACGGGTACAACGCCTTTGTTAAGGAGAAACGAGTAGACTCTGATGATCTTCAAGTCTTGTTTGAAATAACACTGAGCAACTTGAAATCAGACGGAGATATCGATGAACAGGATTTCATTGATCGCGCGGACATCTTGTGCTCGCTGGGACAAACGGTACTGATTTCCAATTATCAAGAGTACTACAAGCTTATTCGCTACTTCTCTTCTATGACCCAAAAGAGGATGGGGCTGATAATGGGAACAAATAACCTTGATGCGCTCTTTGACGAAAAGTACTACCGCGACTTGGATGGAGGAATACTCGAGGCATTTGGAGTATTGTTTACCCGAGATTTGAAAGTCTACATCTACCCATCAAAGGTTGAGGGTAAGGAAGAATTGGTAACCAGCGAGAATATGGATATACATCCTCGCCTGCGACCATTATACAACTACCTGGTGAATAACGGCAGAATTGTAGATCTTCAAGATTACGATCCTGAAGTGCTTTGGATACAAAGCCGCACAGCATTGAAAATGATAAGAGAAGGAGAGCCCGGGTGGGAAAAGATGGTACCGAACTATGTCGATGTGATGATCAAAAAGAATCGCTTATTCGGATACGATCCTGAACTCTTTGAAGAGGAAACAACGGAATCAAAATAGCCTAAGAAGCAACTTCTTGCCGAACTATGGCTAAGTGCTTTACCAATTTTTCTACGACATAATCTACTTCTTCTTTGGTGCTGTAACGCGAAAAGCTGAAGCGGATATTGGGAACTGATGTGTCTGCATTTATCGCTCTCAAAACGTGGCTACCTTGGTTGCTACCACTGGAACAGGCACTCCCTCCGGAGCAGGCTATTCCATCTATATCCAGTAAAAAAAGCAGCATTTCGGCCTTGTCTGTTTTGGGAAGCCGCACGTTTAATACCGTGTATAAACTGCGCTCCAAACAACCATTAAATCCCGACTCGGGTAACGCTTCTTGAAGGCGGTCGCACATATAGTCTTTGATCGACTGTATATGCTTTCGGTGAACATTCACGTCTTCCAAGGCTATCTCTAGTGCTTTAGCCATTCCTACAATGCCATAAATGTTTTCAGTACCCGCACGCAAGTTTCGCTCTTGCGAACCTCCCTTAATCAGTGAATCGACATGTATATTCTTATTGATATATAGAAACCCTATTCCTTTCGGTCCGTGAAATTTGTGGGCCGCACCGGTTACAAAATGAACTTTAGTTTCGGACAAATCCATCGGGAAATGCCCCATCGTTTGTACCGTATCAGAATGAAAAAGAGCCCCGTGCTCTTCGCACATGCGGCCTATTTCATCAATATCGATCATGGTACCTATCTCATTATTGGCATGCATGAGGCTCACCAAGGTTTTTTCATCGCTATTCTCCAATAGCTCTCTCAAATGGTCGGTATCAACATGTCCAAGTTCGGTCAGCTTCACCATCTCGAGCTTCACTTTACCATTAGCATTGCAGTGCTCGACCGTGTGCAATACGGCGTGATGTTCGGCCATAGAGGAAATGATTCGCCTCACCCCAAGCTCGTTTATGGCACCATTAATTGCCATATTATCGGCCTCGGTACCACCCGAAGTGAAGCATATTTCCATCGGGGAGCAGTGCAGCAACTTAGCGATGGTTTTTCTCGCCATTTCAATAGCTGACTTAGTCTTACGACCGAAATGATGGGTACTTGAGGGATTTCCGAAATCATCTCGAAGCATCGGCACCATCACGTCCAGAACCTCAGGAGCCAAAGGAGTGGTAGCCGCATTGTCAAAATAAACTCTCATTGTCTTACAAAATTACGAAATCATTGACTTGATTTCACTTATGATTCGCTCTGCCAGATTCTTCGCGGCTTGAGGACTATTGCTTTCCGTGTAAACGCGAATAATTGGTTCGGTATTAGACTTTCTGAGGTGGACCCACTCCTCGGCAAAATCGATTTTTACACCATCTATCGTGTCTATATTTTCGGAACGGTACTTTTCGGCCATTTTTCGCAAAACCTCGTCCACATCAATTTGCGGCGTGAGCTGAATCTTGTTTTTTGACATAAAGTACGAAGGATAAGAGGCGCGAAGCTCAGTCATTTTCATTCCACTTTTCGCTAAATGGGTTAAAAAGAGGCCAACCCCTATTAAGGCATCGCGGCCGTAATGAAGCTCGGGATCGATAATTCCTCCATTCCCTTCACCACCAATTACTGCAGAGACTTCGCGCATTTTTTTGACAACATTCACCTCCCCGACAGCCGAAGCATGATAGCTCCCGCCATGCCGTTCGGTCACATCCCGCAGGGCTCTGGTGCTGGAAAGGTTTGAAACGGTGTTACCTTTTTTCTGAGAAAGCACATAATCTGCTACTGCCACTAAAGTATACTCCTCACCGAAGACTTCGCCGTTTTCACTGACAAAGGCGAGTCGATCCACATCGGGATCAACGGTAATTCCTAAATCGCACCCTTTTTCCTTCACCGTATTCGATAGCTCAGTGAGGTGCTCAGGAAGTGGTTCGGGGTTGTGCGGAAAGTCTCCATTTGGCGTACAATAGATTCGTTCGATTTTCTCAACACCCAATTCTTCCAATAGAGTCGGAATGAAAATACCACCACTTGAATTAACAGCATCTACTGCCACATAAAAATTGGCAGCAGCTATCGCATCTCGATCTACTAAAGGATGGTTCAGCACCAAATTAATATGATTGAAGAGATACGACTCGTTCAATTGATATGCCCCCATCCCATTAATTTCAGCAAATTGCATATCTGCTGATTCCGCCAGAGCGATGACTGATTTTCCCTCCTCAGCCGATATAAATTCTCCTCTTGCGTTGAGCAATTTCAATGCATTCCATTGAGCGGGGTTGTGACTGGCCGTAATGATTATCCCACCATCGGCCTTTTCAAGCGGCACAGCTATCTCGACTGTAGGAGTGGTACTCAAACCCAAATCGAGCACGTCAATCCCCATCCCCGTAAGGGTAGAAGAAACAAAGGTCCGTACCATCGGTCCACTCATTCGCGCATCCCGACCGATAACAACTTTTACAGTTTTATCGCCTGCTGATTTTTTCAACATCTGGCCATAAGCCGCTGTGAACTTTACAATGTCTATGGGAGTGAGGTTCTCACCGGCTTTTCCGCCTATGGTACCCCTGATTCCTGAGATGGATTTTATAAGAGTCAATGCGTTAAGTTTTTCGCAAAGTTATTATTCATGGGATTTATCAGTGCTTTCACAGGAATGAGTTTTCAACGCCTCAGGTGTTTTGCTTCCATCTTGGAAAGGCGTAACTTTGCGCTTGCGTTTAAAAAGGCGGAAAGCACAAACAAGTATTTTTCCATACTGCCCTTGTTAACAACAAAACAGTATAGACCTCATTAAACGGAAGGTGGTTTTCTAAATTTGGGAATACTCACCTCCTAATAAAGGCTTATGACGGAATATTCGCACAACCTTTACCCCAAGTCTGACTCCGGTCTTATCGATAAGTTTGAAAAGATGTTGAAACGACGCGAAGCTTACTTTTTCGATGTGGAAGAAGTAGAGGCGTTGGCTGACTTCTATCTCGAAAAAAGCAATTACCGAAAGGCAAAGCTGGCCGTAAATCACGGCCTTTCCATTTTCCACAATGTGTCTCCCCTTCTTTTGAAGAAGGCCCAAATATTTGCGGCGTCGAAAGAATCAACAAAGGCGTTGGAGATTCTTGAATTCTTGGAAGCTTCTGAACCTACCAATACGGATATGCTGCTCTTCAAGGCTGTAGTTCACCGTAACCTCAGTGATCACGAAGGGACGAAGTCGTGCCTGCTTAAAGCCTTGGAAATCTCTCCCGAAAATAGAGAAGAGATCTTCATGGATTTGGCCTACGAACAGCAAATAGTCAATGATTTCTCGGGAGCAATTGAGAGCCTGAAGGAATCTTTGAAAATCAATCCGAATCATGAAGCCAGCCTGTTTGAATTGAGCTATTGCTACGAAATGGCCGATCAAATAGAGGTAGGAATTGAGTTTTTTCAAAATTACCTCAATCGTTTTCCGTACAACTTCGTCGCTTGGTATAATCTGGCGCTTTGTTTCGATAAGATCAGTCTTTTCGAAAAAGGGATCGAATCAGCTGATTTCTGTATTGCTATCCGAGAAGACTTTGTAGCCGCTTATATTCTTAAGGGCAACCTGTATACTTCGATGGACATGGATTTAGCTGCAGCCGAAGCGTATAAAGACTCGCTTCAGTATGACAATGAAAACCCACTGGTTTACACGGCCATCGGCGAATGCCAAGAGCGGATGGAAATGTGGAATGCAGCCGAATTAAATTACAAGAAGGCATTGGCGATCGACCCTGATTATGTCGAGGCATTAATGGGGCTGGGCGCCATCAAAGAAAATGAGGATGAACTAAAAAAAGCTATTGTGTTTTATGAAAGTGCCGTTCGCAAAGATGACTTTCATTTAGACAACAGACACATTTTAGTAGAAAGCTATGTAAAGGTCGGCGATCTTGCCAAAGCCAAGAACCATTTAGAAGAAATGATCAAGATATTCCCGGATGATGCCGAATCTTGGATCACGTTGGCAGAATTATCTGCGGCAGAAGATTACGCTGTTTCTTTGGAAATAATTGATCAGGCCATCGATAAAATGCCCGATGAACATGACCTTAAATGGCAAAAAATCAAATACTTGATAAAGAAAGGTAAGCATCAACAAGCCATGGATTTATTCCTTACATCATCATCAAACCACCCCGAGGGAATAAAATACTTCCTAACAATTTTTCCTGAAGCAATCCAAATTCCGAATATTGCAGGCTTAATCGATTTTGAAGATAAAGCGCAGAAGGAAAATGAACTTTAACTTACCTTTTATTCCCGAACGCACCGAAAGGCCCCGAACAAACGGTCTTACAATGGTGATGGACAAAGGGTTGAGCTTGAGAAGCGCAGCCAATTTTCTGGATGCCAACGGAACCTTGACCGATATCATTAAACTTGGTTTTGGTACCTCCTATCTTACCAAGGAGCTCAAGGAAAAAATCAAACTCTATCACGATGCTGATATGAAAGTCTACCTGGGAGGTACCCTTTTCGAGGCTTTCATAGCAAGAGGACTTTTTGACGAGTATCGCCGGCTCTTGAGTGATTTGAAGTTAGAGACGGTTGAAGTATCTGATGGTTCGATTCATCTGCCACACGATGATAAGTTGGAATACATCTCAACTCTTGCAAAAGATTTTCGCGTTCTCTCTGAAGTAGGATCAAAAGAGGAAGGTATCCTTATTGCTCCCGGCAAATGGGTCAAGATGATGGATACCGAACTTCGCGCCGGCTCGTGGAAAGTGATCGCTGAAGCTCGTGAAAGTGGAAACGTTGGAATTTATAGACCCAACGGTACTGCACACGTGGTGCTGGTCAACAAGATTTTAGCGAAAGTTAATTCCGAAGATATTTTATGGGAGGCTCCTCAAAAAGCTCAGCAGGTATGGTTTATCAAGCTGATCGGTGCAAACGTAAATTTGGGAAATATCGCCCCTAATGATGTCATTCCACTCGAAACACTGCGAATAGGTTTGAGAGGTGACACTTTTTTCCAATTTTTGCCAGAAGAAATTGCCGAAAAAATGCGGCCTTAATTATTGTCATGTCGCAGATAAGCGTACAAGAACTCAAAGACTTATTGGATGGAGATCGTGAGGTCCAGCTTATCGATATCCGAGAAATTCACGAAGTTGACTCGGGCACCATCGGTGGCACTCACATTCCTATGGCGCACTTGTTAGAGCGATCCGTCGAAATTCGAAAAGATATTCCGGTGGTGATTTATTGCAAAAGTGGTTCTCGTGCCTCAGCCATGGTTCACATCTTAAGACAGGAATTCAGTTTTCAAAATGTGCATTTGCTGAAAGGTGGAATTGAAGCTTGGGCAAAAGAAATTGATCCTCGCGTAATCGTATACTAAATGAGGAAACTCAAAGATTATCTCTTGATAGCCCTGAAAGGTATGGGTATGGGAGCTGCCGATGTGGTTCCCGGTGTTTCAGGGGGAACCATTGCTTTCATAACGGGTATTTACGAAGAACTGATTGACACGATTAATGAGGTAAATTTAATCACCTTGCAACTTCTCTTCAAACAAGGCTTCAAACCCTTTTGGAAGGCGGTAAACGGAAACTTTCTGGTTGCCCTATTTGCAGGAATTTTTATAAGTATTGTCACCCTTGCCAAGCTGATCACCCACTTGCTCGAAACCCACCCAATCGCCATTTGGTCGTTCTTTTTCGGATTGGTTTTGGCGAGTATTCCGCTGGTCGCTAAAGCAGTAAAAGTTTGGTCAGGATCTCGCTATTTCGGCTTCGCGGCAGGTGCCATAATCGCTTATCTCATTACCGATTTACCTCCTGTAGAAGATCCCGGTGCTTCTTGGTATCTTTTTGTCAGTGGTATGATCGCTATCTGTGCGATGATTCTTCCCGGGATTTCCGGAAGCTTCATCCTGCTTCTCTTGGGTTCTTATTCGACCATACTCCAAGCGGTCAATGATCGGAACATTATCTCCATAGGGATTTTTGGGGGTGGCTGCATTGTCGGAATTTTAGCCTTCAGCCGTTTCTTGAAATGGATGTTTTCACGATACCACGATGTTACGGTAGCTATCCTCAGTGGATTCCTTTTGGGGTCACTCAACAAAATCTGGCCTTGGAAACATGTTTTGGAATATTTTGTAAAACACGAAGGAGAAGTCAACGAAGAAAGAGTACCCTTAGTTCAAGAAAACATCCTGCCCTCGACCTACGAAGCAATTACGGGGACCGACCCACAACTCTTTACGGCTCTGGCATTAGCCTTTATTGGTATGCTTATCATCTTTGTAATGGGGCGCTTGGCTCCCAAAAACTCGGAAGCTTGATTTGTCAAAACTTCAACTGATATGAAGCGATACGGTCTCGTCGGCAAGTCTTTGGCGCATTCTTTTTCACAGGATTATTTTAATAGAAAGTTTGACCAACTTCAGCTAGACGCGCGTTATGAAAACTTTGAACTTCGAGCGATAGAGGAAGTAAAAAACCTGCTTGCACAAAAAGATTTGGTCGGGCTGAATGTAACCATTCCGTATAAGGAGGCTGTCATCCCTTATTTGGATGAACTCGACAACGTTGCTGAATTGGTCGGCTCAGTAAACACTATCGCTTTTCAAAAAGAACGTATCATCGGCTACAATACCGACGTCATTGGCTTTGAAAACAGTCTGAAACCTTTCCTTGAGCACGGAATGGAAAAAGCCTTGATTCTTGGCACGGGCGGCGCCTCGAAGGCGGTAGCCTACGTCTTGAGAAAAATTGGCTTAGATGTACTTTTCGCCAGCCGAAATCCTATGTCAGAAAATGAAATTTCTTACGAAGAGTGCAATGTAAACGCGATAAAATGGCACCGACTTATCGTGAACACTACCCCTGTCGGCACCTTTCCGGATGAGGATGAAGCGCCTGACATAGCCTTTGATGGAGTCACGAGTGATCACCTACTTTATGATTTAATCTACAACCCCGAGAAAACACAATTTTTAAAGGAGGGCCAACGAAGGGGAGCAACGATCCAAAACGGATTGAGCATGCTGAAAATTCAAGCAGAAAAGAGTTGGGAAATTTGGAATTCAGATTCCAAGATCTGACTTTACATCGACGTAGTTCGTATAGTTTTCGGCAACTTGACTCATGTCAGCCACCTCGATCCAGCACACTTGATCGAGATCTGACCGCATCCATACTTCCGTGTAGAATCCTTCTACCTCATATAGGTGAACGCGATAAATCCTGTAGAAACGCGAATCGATATAATTTGCATGATCGCGTAGATAGCAAAACCGTTCCTGCAAACTGAGCTTTTGAAATTTTTGAAGCTTGGATACCACATTAGTAAAATGCGCAGAAGGGTAAGATTGTTTTTAAGCTCCCAGAATTTCTATGCGAACGATGTCGTTTTCTCGAATGCCCAGAAGATCGGTTGCACCTCCCCCGCTGCCTTCAACACCTCGGTTTATCGCTATTTCTAAAAACCCTTCCGATGTGAACAGCGCTACCTTTTCTCCCTGCGGAACCTCATTATACGTTCGCGAAATTCGATTCAAATCCGTGTCGCCACGTCGAATAACAATATTGAACTCATGTGAACCTACTTCTTTCTCAAATAATGATTGGGTGATATTGGTGATTACATTCCCGTAGGAATCGATGTATATGGCCATTCCGCGAATATTGTCAAATTCAACCACAGGTACCGGCAGAGGTCGACGTCGATAATCTTCGGCTTCAAAACTGAACTCATCGAGATCGGCAGCTTTCGCCAATTTGGCGGCCGCGGAGACAAAAATGGATTTTGTCGGGAAGCTCAAATCCTCATCCCCTTCCAAGCGAATGGTGCGAACCCAATCGGGTTCNGCTTCCTCATTGAATAGCAAAGAAAACAATCCATTGTCCGTACCTATGAAGTACTGTCCTTCCATCTTGACGATGGTGTAAGGGGTTTTTTGAGACCATTCGCAAGCCACACCGATAATATGAATGGTGTCTTTGGGAAAATCCTTCCAAACATTTTTCAATACAAATGCCGCTTTGGCCATGTCGAAAGGAGGAATGTGGTTAGAAATATCAACCCAGTTCAAGTCAGGTATTAGCCGAAGAGCCGTAGCTTTCACTGCTGCCAAGTAATAATCTTTCGTACTCAAATCAGACGTAAGGGTGACGATAGGCATGGGAAAAAAAGCGCTGTTTTCTACGCCGAAATATTCTTTATTTTTGGATTCCAAAAGTAAGAAAAAACACTCGGGCCACTTCCTTCCTGATAAAGTAAAAACAGCATATCCAAAAGCTATTGAGCGAAAGAATAATTCCAATCGAAAATGTTGACCCGGTCGAGATACTCGGGGTAAACAACAAGAAGTTTCAGTTTATTACACGTCACTTTCCCAGGCTTAAGGTCATTGCAAGAGGAAACATGATCAAAGCAATAGGCGAAGAAGATGAAATCGACCGTTTTGAACAAAAAATCGATTTGTTCATGCAGCATCTGGACAAATACAATCGCCTGACCGAAAGCAATATCGAAAGATTGATGACGGAAGAAGCGCCCAACCTGATGGTAAACGCAGGGGGAGACGGGGTCTTAGTACATGGAAACAGTGGACTAAAGGTCAAAGCAAAAACGGCCAATCAGCGCCGAATTGTCGAAGCGGTTGATCAAAGCGATTTGGTATTTGCCATAGGTCCTGCAGGTACGGGAAAAACATATACCGCTGTAGCTTTGGCCGTGAGAGCGTTAAAAAACAAGCAAGTCCGTAAAATTATCTTAACCCGACCTGCGGTGGAGGCTGGCGAGAATTTAGGATTTCTTCCGGGAGATTTGAAAGACAAGCTCGACCCCTATCTTCAACCGCTTTATGATGCCTTACGCGATATGATCCCACCCGAGCGATTGCGCGATTATCTGGAAATGGGTACCATCCAGATTGCTCCGCTTGCCTATATGCGCGGTCGAACCCTCGACAAAGCTTTTGTGATTTTAGATGAAGCGCAAAATGCCACGGTTTCTCAATTGAAGATGTTCTTGACTCGAATGGGCCAAACGGCCAAATTTGTCATCACAGGCGATCTGACTCAAGTCGATCTGCCGAAAAAACAGACCAGCGGATTGAAATTCAGCATTGATAATCTGCGTGACTTAGAAGATGTGAAGTTGATTTTCTTAAATGAAAAGGATGTGATGCGCCACCCGTTGGTGAAACGGATCATCACGGCCTTTGAGGCGAGTAAAAGCGACAACTGATGGAAACAATTAATCGAACCGAGTATTCCTTTCCGAATCAGACTTCCACTTACCATGGAAAAGTGAGAGATGTTTACGGTATTGGCGATGACACCCTAGTAATGGTAGCCAGCGACCGTATTTCTGCTTTCGATGTTATTCTGCCGAAAGGCATACCGGGAAAAGGAGCCATGCTCAACCTCATCGCAGCAAAATTTTTAAACGCCACATCGGATATTTGTCCGAACTGGCACATGGCAACACCTGCCCCAAATGTATCCGTCGGACATAAGTGTGAACCCTTTCGTGTAGAGATGGTGATACGGGGCTACCTTACGGGGCATGCTTGGCGTGAATACAAAGCAGGGAAACGAACGCTTTGTGGGGTTGCCATGCCCGAAGGAATGAGGGAGCATGACCGCTTTCCCACTCCCATCATAACTCCCGCCACTAAAGCCGAGGAAGGCCACGACGAGGACATTTCGCGTGAAGAAATATTGGCTCAAGAAATCGTTCCACAGGAATATTATGAGAAAATGGAGGAATTCACGCGGGCACTTTTCCAAAGAGGAACGAAGATGGCGGCCGAAAAAGGATTGATTCTCGTTGACACGAAATACGAGTTCGGGTTGAAAAACGGCGAGGTAATGTTGATGGACGAAATCCACACACCGGACTCATCAAGGTATTTTTATGCGGAGGGGTATGAAGAAAGACAGGCCAAAGGAGAAGCCCAGAAGCAGCTTTCAAAAGAGTTCGTGCGGGAGTGGCTAATCGAAAATGGCTTTCAAGGTAAGGAAGGGCAATCGGTACCCGAAATGACAACCGAACGGGTGGAAATGATTGCGGCGCGCTACCGTGAGCTCTATGAAAAAATTACAGGTGAGGTTTTCGATCGGAAAGCCGAGAAAATCACCAAAGAAGAAATTGAAAAGCGAACAGCTGAATACCTAAAGACCCTTTAAAAGACATGAGTAAAGCCAATTGGACGAAAGTCAATGACTACGAAGACATCACCTACGCCAAATCCGGTGGAGTGGCACGAATCGCTTTCAACCGTCCCGAAGTGCGTAATGCATTCAGGCCCAAAACGGTTAAGGAACTTTATGGTGCTTTTTTAGACGCCCGCGAAGACACTTCTATCGGAGTTGTCCTGTTTTCGGGTGAAGGGCCTTCGCCAAAAGACGGCGGTTGGGCCTTCTGCAGCGGAGGTGATCAGCGAGCTCGAGGACACCAAGGCTATGTGGATGATGACGGTATGCCTCGTTTAAATATTCTCGAGGTGCAACGACTGATCCGCTTTATGCCGAAGGTGGTGATCGCCGTGGTTCCGGGTTGGGCCGTGGGTGGCGGACACAGTCTTCACGTGGTTTGCGACCTAACCCTTGCTAGCAAAGAGCACGCGATTTTTAAGCAAACGGATGCAGATGTTACCAGCTTTGACGGAGGATATGGATCTGCCTATTTGGCAAAGATGGTTGGACAGAAAAGAGCTAGAGAAATTTTCTTTCTCGGCAGAAACTACTCAGCTCAAGAAGCATACGAAATGGGCATGGTGAATGCCGTAATTCCACACGAAGAACTCGAAGCGACTGCATATGACTGGGCCTTGGAAATTTTAGAAAAATCGCCTACCAGTATCAAAATGCTCAAATTTGCTTTTAACCTCACCGACGACGGAATGGTAGGACAACAGGTTTTTGCAGGTGAAGCTACGCGACTGGCTTATATGACCGATGAAGCAAAAGAAGGTCGAAATGCTTTTCTGGAGAAACGTAAGCCGAACTTTAGCGACATTAAGTGGATACCCTAGAAGAGATTTCAGTGAAGAGATTTCAGTGAAGAGATTTCAGAGAAAAATCAGCATAGTTGGAAGCTATTGGCCAGGAAAGGTCTCAATGACTGCCGTATGAGTTAAAATCCCAATAGGACCCGTTTTTAGATTATGAAATTCGGGATTTGGTTAACTATCTTTCTACCATGAAAAAACTAACCTACCTTATCTCGCTTTTTGTTCTCCTAACTCAATTTTCGTCAGCTCAGATTTATCAGAAAACTGATCAAAGGGGTATTTCCAACTATTTCACGAATGCCCTTTTGCTTCCTGATTCCACTTTACTTCTCGCAGAAGGAATTCAGGAATCGGGATCTCTGCGATCTGCGCTGAAAGCGGAGACGATTAGCGGCGAAGTGCTTTGGGAAGTCATATCTGAAGACACGGCTGAAGTGATCCTCTACCAAAATCTGATTCAACTTGATGCGGGCTCTTTCGGAGCACTGGGCTACCATCAGACCTGCTGTGATTGTGGCAATCCTTTAACTATTTATGAGGTAAGATCCATTGAGACGGGAGAGCTGATCAGCCAAGAAGATCAGGTCCTTCCCAACGGTATTATCAACAATTCCTTTTTGAACAATCGACGGGCCGCCACGCTCACTTCTTGGGGTTTTTCTATTGTCAATTCAGGGATTGTGAGCAGTACAATTTTCAACCTTTCGGCTGATGGAGATGTCTTAGAATTTTACAACGTGCCTGGAATAGTGAGAAATACGGCGACTCTTGGTGGCAATTTAATCATCCCTTCAAATCAAAACTTATTGAGCCATGACGTAGAGGGCGAACTTCTAAATATGGCCGAAATACCGGGCACACCTTCGGCTATCAAAAACAGCGCAAATACGGTTGCACTACTTTACAATGAAGAACTCATTCTTTTCGATTCAGACCTAGAAGAAATTGGCACGGTTCCAATCATGGAAGGAGACTATTTGATGAGTGGAAGCGAGACAGGCTATACCTTGGTTTCTGATGATAAATTCTACCGCGTTGATGAATCGGGTGCCATCCTGTTCGAATTAACTCCGGTTGGGGTACCTGGGTTTGAAGCTGATGAAATCTCGGCTCTTGATGAGCTATATGTTTTAGTCGGAGCTAAAATTTCAGAGCCCTTCTCCATTGATCAAATAAGACATGAACACGCAGCGCTCCAAATTAACGACAATGAAGGAGCCGCAAACTTATGGAATACTAATCTCACACTAACTGACATTACCATCGGCGATATCGAAATAATCGAAGAAGAGTTTTTCGTGAATTATGAAGCTTCTGTTTCGGTAACAATTGCAAACACAGGCAGCTTTGCGGTAGAAGGGTTTTATCTGAATCATGCACAGGCAGCGGGAATTTGTTATCCATTTTTTGAGAATTCTTTCATTGACGAAACGATTCCGTTTAACAGTGAAATCACAGTGTCTTTATCAGACCTCAACAGCTACACTTTACCCGCCACAGACGACAGCTTACTCATTGAAATCTGCGTATTTGCCACAAATCCAATGGATCAAATGGATTCAGACCGGAGCGATGATAGTATCTGTTCAAGTGAATACTACATCGTTTCAACGGATGAAATCGACATGGAAAGTTCTGTCAGTGTTTTTCCGAATCCATCCTCGGGTCATGTAACTGTGAATTCTCAGTTGAGAATAGAAAGGCTTCAATTATTTAATTTGGAAGGACGGCTTATTGAAGAGTCAAATTTGAATGGACAAAACTCAGTGGTATTAAATGATTTGCCAAAAGGCCTTTACCTGATAATGCTGTACACCGAAAAAGGAAAAGTGACCAAGAAGTTGGTCGTGACGAACTAGGATGTTTCCTAAAATGCGCATGATAGTAATTGCATAAAAAAAACCTCTGCATGTAGCGGAGGTTTTTTTAATAGTTAATAATGCGAATCAGTGATGCGATTTCAATTTATCTTTCTCTTTAGCGAGGATGACTTTTAATCGGTCAAAATTTTTCTGTGCAGCCGTTTTAAAAGTATCCGCTTCGTATTCCACGAATACGTCTTTACCCGGAAGAAATATACGCACCTCTACTTTTTTGGCACGCATAGGAGTTTCAGTAAGTGATTTCAGGTATATATCAGCCTTCACGATTTGATCATTGTATCGCACTAATTTGTCAAACATTTCATCCATGTGCCTGATCAATTCTTGGCTGGCGTTAAAGTTTACAGGTTCTATGGTCT
>JGI12048J13642_10308066_pt1 | contig 20640 bp, 21 predicted proteins | sample ElkSlonscriptome_16_FD_13642 | JGI IMG/M metagenome (IMG submission 13642)
CCCGATCCCATCGCAACGCCGACGTCCGCCTCGGCGAGCGCCGGGCCGTCATTCAGGCCGTCTCCCGCAAACAGCACGGTACGCCCCTCTCCGATGCGGGCACGGATCCAGGCGGCCTTGGCGTCCGGGCGCACCCGAGCGCCGGCGACCTCGACTCCGACCTCGCATGCGATCCGGTCCGCTACCTCGGCATGGTCGCCGGTGAGCAGGACGACCTCGGCTCCGGCCTCACCGAGCGCACGGACGGCCTCGGCGCTGTCCGGCCGGATGCGGTCGCCGAGCAGGATCGAGCCCGCTGCGGTACCCGCCGGGCCCGTCAGTCGAACCTCGCCGGCGGAGCCGGCTTTGAGGCGCCAGGTGACCCCATCCACCCGCCCCACCACGCCCTGCCCGGGCGTCTCGACCACGGCCTGAGCGTCGGGGAGGGGGATGCCCCTCCGGATCGTCTCCTCCACGATGGCGCGCGCTACCGGGTGAGTGGACCATCGCTCCAGGGCCGAGGCAATCCGGAGCGTGTGGTCACGCGCCTCCAGCACATCCGGCACGCCCTGGGTGAGCGTACCCGTCTTGTCGAGCACGACGAGGTCGACATCTCCGAGGCGCAGCAGCGCATCGCCAGAGCGCAGGAACAGCCCGCGACGGGCGGCGGCACCCAGCCCTGCTGCAGCTCCGAGCGGGCGCGACAACGCCAGCGCGCAGGGGCACGCGACTACCAGTACGGCCACGGTCGGCCCCAGCGCCGCGCCCCAGCCCCCGAGGTAGACCCAGCCCCACGCGGTGGCCCCGGCGGCCAGCAGGGTCAGGCCGGTGAACCAGGGGGCGAGTCGATCCGCAGCCACCCCGCTCGGGGCACGATCGGTCGCCCGCTCGAGCTCCTCGGCCATCTCGGACACGAGCGTCGAACTCCCCGCGCGCTCGACCCGGATCGTCAGCGACCCCCTTTCAACCACCGTCCCGGCCCAGACCGGGTCACCGGGCGAAACCGCCTCGGGCTCCGCTTCACCCGTGAGGACGGCGGTGCGCACTGCACCTTCCCCCGCCTCGACCGCTCCATCGGCCGGGACCTCCTCTCCGGCACCGACCACCACGCGATCCCCGGGCGCGAGCACGGCGACCGGGACGGACACGGCGTGCCCACCTGCGTCGAGCCTCCGCGCCTCCGTGGGCAGCGTGGCCGCCAGCGCACGGGCCGCGCCCGAGGCGCGGTCGCGGCCTCGGGCCTCCAGCACGCGCCCCGCAAGCAGCAGGGCCACGAGCATGCCGAGCGAATCGAAGTAGGGATCCCCGGCACCGGTCACCGTCGTGACGACCCCGTGCCCATACAGAACCCCCACCGCGATCGCAATCGGCAGATCCATGTGCAGGATGCCCGACCGCAGACCGGTCCACGCACCGCGGTAGAAGGGGATCGCGGCCCAGAGGGCGACGGGGGTCGCCAGCACCAGGGACGTCCACTCGAAGAGTGCCACGAAGCGGGGCGCCATCCCTCCGAACCACCCGGCGTACAGGGCCGCTGCCAGCAGCATGAGGTTCATGGCAGCGAAGGTCGCCACTCCGAGGCGCACCAGGAGGTCGCGGTCGGCGGGGGCGGACTCCCCGAGCACCCGGGGCCGATACCCCAGCGCGGCCACCCGACCGGCCAGTTCCAGCAGGTTCGTCCGTCCGGGATCCCACTCGAGTGTGGCGCGACCCGAGGCATAGCTGACCTCGGCGCGCTGTACACCGTCGACGGCGCCCAGGACACGTTCGGTCACCCACACGCACGAGGCGCAGCGCAGGCCGTCGACCTGGATCCGCGCCCGACAGTCGCCTCCTGGGATACGCTCCACCTCGACGGCGTTCCAGCCCTCGGCGCCCATGGTGGGGCGAGGCGCGTATGCGGCGCGGCGCGCGTAGTACTCCTCCGCGGCGCCAGCGTCGTGGATCAGTTCGGACGCCACGCGGCAACCGGCGCAGCAGAACACTACGCCGTCGTCGCGATCCGATTCGACCGCGGTGCCGCAGTGCTCGCAGCGAACCGTCACGCTCCTACCGCTCCTCCTCCATGTAGGACGGGACGACCTCGTCCGCGCCGTCGACGGCGATCCAGATGAAGGCGGCGTTCACGGCGACCACGACGAGCATTCCCACGACGATGAGGGTCGGCCAGAGTCGGTCCGGACGTGACGGCCGCTGCGGTCCGTTCGGTTCGTGCGACCCGGACGATTCGGACTCGGCCCGTCCCGACCCGGCGGTCCACGTCTCGGGGGTCGTTGCCCTCCGGGATTCCGTCATTGTCCGGCTGCCCCGGTGCTGAAGGTGGCGGGAAGCCGGATCTGTCCTCCATCTCCGGTCACGAGCACGTCGAAGGTCAGGGAGCGGTCCGCGGTCGCATCCACCGGCATCCGCACCACCAGTGGAATCGTCCGTGTACCGAGCGCGGCCAACTCGACGGACTGCGTGACCACTTCAGCCTGGGGGAGTCCGTCGACCGTGACCTCGAAGGTGCGCGACGCCGGGTCACCGTCCTTGTCGGTGATCTTGAGCATGTACGTGTTCCGAACCAGACCGTCGGCGTCCATCGTGAACAGGGTACCCGGCACACGATTCACGCTCGCCTCGAAGGGCACCCGACCGAACACGAGCACGACCCCCGCGGCCGCGAGTGTCGTCAGCAGTCCGCCGTACACGACGGTTCGCGGGCGGAGAACTCGCCGCTTCCGACCCTCGTCGGCCGATAGCGAACTGTAGCGCACCAGGGTCTCGTGACCCAGCGGCTCCATCACGCTGGTGCAGGCGTCCACGCACCGGGCGCACTGGATGCATTCCAGCTGGAACCCATCGCGGATATCGATGCCCTGCGGACACACCACCACGCATTTCTGGCACGCGATGCAGCGACCGTCGAGCGCCGCGGCCCTCCCCTTCTCACGCGGCTCGCCCCGCGGGACGTCGTACGAGATCAGCAGCGACTCCTCGTCCGTCAACGCACTCTGAAAACGGGCGTACGGACACAGGTAGTTGCAGAACTGCTCTCGGAACCAGACGAAGTCGAGATACCAGACGCCGGTGAGGATCGCGACAAAGGCGTACTCCGTGGGACTCGCCGAACCCGTCCAGAGGTCGCGAGCGCCGGCGAAAAGGCTGACCATCGCCATCGCCAGAAAGGCAGAAACGGCCAGGAACACCGTCCACTTCGCGGCCTTCCGCCACGTACGATCGAATGTCCAGCCGGCCGCATCCCGACGCTTCCGCGTCGTGCGGTCTCCCTCGATCCAGAGCTCGACGGGACGGATCCACGTCTCGAGGAAGACGGTCTGTGGACAGGCGTATCCGCACCATATGCGGCCGAAGATCGAGGTGAAGAAGAACAGGCTGAAGGCGAGGAAGAAAAGCAGCAGCGCGAGGAAGATCGTGTCCGCGGCGGTGAAGACGAGTCCAGCCAGGAACACGCGGCGCGCGGGGATATCGACCAGCAGGAGGGGGTAGTCGTTGACGGTGATCCACGGCGCGACGAGCAGCACCACGTGGAGCGCGGCGAATGTCCAGCGCCGAAGCCGCATGAACGACCCGTCGATGGACTGGGGATAGACCCACTCGCGACTACCGCTGAATCCGAGCATCGGTCGTCAGGCCTCCGGGCCCGCCTCCTCGCTCGCCGCCGTGTCCGGAGCCGCCGCTTCACCCGACCCGTCGGGCGATGCCATGTCGTCCTCGGTGGGCGGCGCGGCGATCTCCTCCATGCTCCGTCCCGTGGCGAGCGAATGCTCCTTCAGGATGTAGCTCGCCACCTCGTTGATCTGCTCGGGGCTCAGGATCTGGCCCCACGCGGGCATACCCTTGTCGAGTACTCCGTTGCGGAGGATCGAGATCACATCGGAGGCCTGGCCCCCGTGAATCCACTCCTCGTCCACCAGGCTCACGCCGATGCCGCCCTCCAGCTCCGCCCCGTGGCAGACGACGCAGTTGGTCGCATAGACCTCGGCACCCTCCGAGGCGGCCTCTTCGGAGAAGGTGAACTGCACGACGGCGGCCGCCTGCTCCGGCCAGCGCTCGTCGGCCGCAGCGACCTCCTCCTGGTACCACCCGACCTGGGACTGGTCCGTGAATGCGAACCAGGCCACGTAGCCGATCGCCCAGAAGATCGTGAGCCAGAACAGGCCCATCCACCAGTCCGGGAGCGGGTTGTCGTACTCCTCGATGCCGTCGGCCTCGTCGGCGTGCCCGAGGAGGCGGTCGGTTTCCTTGCTCATGCGCCCTCCCTCGTGTGGTCCCCGTCGTCGAACGGCATCCGTGCCGCCTGATCCATCTCGTCTTTTCGGTTCGGGTCGTACGCCCACAGCGCCCACCCGATGAAGAACACCAGGAAGATGGCGGTCATGACGCCCAGGAAGGTGCCACCCCACACCGTAGCCTCGGCCTGATTGAACAGGGGGTTCATGTCACTGCTCCTCCTGCTGTTGACCCGTGGACCCCGACAGTGCCGCCTTGCCGTCCCGCCCGAGTCGCTGGAGATAAGCGATCATCGCCACGATCTCGGTATCCCACTCCGATTCGATGCCGGCCGTCTGAAGGCTCGCCACGATGTCGCTGCCCTGCGCCCGCATCGAGCCGCGCACGTTGTCTTCGGTGACGTCCACGTAGGGATGTCCCACCCGGTTCAGGGCTCGCAGCGATTTCGTCACGACCCGGGGATTCACCGTGCGCTCGTGCATCCACGGATAGGCCGGCATGATGCTGCCGGGCGACGTCGAGCGCGGATCCCGCATGTGCTCGTAGTGCCACGCGTCGGGGTACTTGCCCGCGATGCGGTGGAGGTCCGGACCGAGCCGCCGAGATCCGAGCAGGAAGGGCCGGTCGTAGCGGTATTCCCACGCCCTCGACCACTCCCCGTACCTCAGGACCTCGGCGCGCATCGGCCGTACCATCTGCGAGTGGCAGAGATAGCAGCCCTCGCGGACGTAGATGTCGCGCCCCGCCACCTCGAGCGGCGTGTACGGCGTAATGGGGACGTCCTCGCCCACCCCCATGTCGGTTGCCGTGAACATCGGCACGATCTCGACGAGGCCGCCGATCGAGATCGCAACCACGGTCAGGATCGCGAACAGGCCCGCACGGCCCTCCAGAACCCGGCGGTGCCAGGCACCCCAGCTCGCTTCGCTGACGCCGGCCGGTGGCTCGTTACCGCCGTCCTGGTCGTTTCGTGTCCGGTTGTCGTCACTCATCGTCGTCTCCTCACGCTGCGGCGGCCGCCGGGGCCGGATCGCCCGGCTTCCCCGATCCGCGAATCGTCTGCCAGAAGTTGATGCCCATCATGATGGCGCCCACCAGGTACATGCCGCCGCCGAGCAGGCGCAGCCACAGGAACGGCTCCAAGCGCAGGGTGATGTCCACGAAGCTCGGGTTGGCGAGCTGCCCGGCCTCGTTGAGCGCGCGCCACTGCAGGCCCTCCATGAGGCCGGCGGCCCACATCGCGACCGTGTAGATCACGATACCGATCGTGGCGAGCCAGAAGTGCGTGTCCACCCACTTCGGATGGGCGAGTTCACGGCCCCAGAGCCGCGGCGCAAGCCAGTAGAGGATCGCGAAGCTGAGCATGCCCACCCAGCCGAGCGCGCCGGAGTGCACGTGCCCGATCACCCAGTTGGTGTAGTGGGCGAGCCCGTTGACGGCGCGGATCGACATCATCGGCCCCTCGAAGGTCGACATCCCGTAGAAGCTCACCGCCACGACCATCATCTTGAGGACCGGGTCGGTTCGGACCCGGTCCCATGCGCCGCGGAGCGTGAGCAGTCCGTTCAGCATGCCGCCCCATGAGGGCGCCAGCAGCATGATGCTGAATACCATTCCGAGGGTCTGCGCCCACTCGGGCAGCGCCGAGTAGAGGAGGTGGTGCGGTCCCGCCCAGATGTACAGGAAGACCAGCGCCCAGAAGTGGATGATCGACAGCCGGTAGGAATAGACCGGTCGCTCGGCCGCCCGCGGCAGGTAGTAGTACATCAGGCCGAGGAAGGGCGTGGTCAGGAAGAAGCCCACCGCGTTGTGCCCGTACCACCACTGGACGAGTGCATCCGTCAGCCCCGAGTAGATCGGATAGGACAGCGTGGCCGTCACCGGGATCGCCAGCGAGTTCACGATGTGCAGGACCGCGATCGTGATCACGAAGGACATGTAGAACCAGATGGCCACGTAGAGGTGACTCACCTTCCGGATCGCGATCGTGCCGAAGAAGTTGATCGCGAAGGCCACCCACACGAGGGTGATCACCACATCGATCGGCCAGATCAGCTCCGCATACTCCTTGGACTGAGTGAGTCCCAGCGGAAGGGTGATCGCAGCCGCGACGATGATCCCCTGCCAGCCCCAGAAGTGGATTCGGGACAGTTTGTCGCTCCACATCCGCGTCTTGAGCAGACGCTGCATCGAGTGGTAGATGCCGGTGAAGCAGACATTGCCGGCGAAGGCGAAGATCACGGCGTTCGTGTGCAGCGGGCGAAGGCGCCCGAAGCTCGTCCAGGGCAGGTTCAGGTTGGCGGGCCACCACGCGAGCTGAAGCGCGATGATCACGCCTACCAGCATGCCCACGATCCCCCAGATGACGGTAGCCGTGAAGAACATCTTCACGACGTCGTCGTCATAGCTCACAGCGGGTGCGGACGTGGAAGGCATCGCCGTGGATGCGGACGATTCCATGGATCTCCTCTTACGAGTCGTCGGAGTTCATCTCCCCGGCCGCGTGCATCGCGGAGCCGGGGGTGTGATCGTGGCCAGCCGAGGGAAGGAGTCCCTCACGCAGGCCGATGGAAAGGAGTCCGGACACCAGGACCCCGACCGCCATCAGGCGGCGTACACGCAGGTCGTGCAAAGCGATTCTACGGGCTCCGGCGGTGACCGCCGCGAGCATGGGGACCGTGCCCAGACCGAAAGCCACCATCGTAGCAGCACCGACCAGGGCGGACCCCGACGCGAGCGGCAGGGCGAGCGCCGCCCAGACCAGGCCGCAGGGAAGGAAGCCATTCGCCAGACCGAACGCGAAGGAGCCGGCAGCACCCTCGGCCTTCCGTGCGCGGGCACCGATCTGGACGAGGGTGCGCCCGGCGACACGAGGCTCGGGAAGCCAGCCTCCGAGAACCGCGGCAAAGAGCACCACGAGGACAGCGGAGACGGCAGCGGCGAGCCCGCCGGTGCCGGGGATGAGCGCACCGAAGGCACCCGCGATCGCGCCCAGTAGGGCGTAGGTCGAGAGTTTGCCGAGGTGCCACGCGGTGGAGCGTCCCACCGTCGATCCGCACGCTACCGCGAAGCCACCGCACATGCCTGCGCAGTGCGGAGATCCTACCAGCCCTGCAAGGGCGGCTGCGATAAGTGATGCGGCCAAATTGGCTCCCGTCCCGATCCCGGACGACGCCGCTCAGCTGGTGAGCGACCCGGCCCTCAACATCGACTCCGGGGGCCCCCCGGTATGTCGGGAGAGCCGGACCGTGCGCTGTGGTGAAGGCCGAAGCGATGGGTGGGGAATTTCCCCACCGTCAGACTTCCTCTTCAGGCTGACAACCTTAAGGCGCTCAGACGTCGCGGAGCAACCCGGTACGAAGGGCGAACTTCACGAGCTCCGAACGGTGGTTCAGCCCGAGTTTCTCCATGATGCGGCTACGGTAGGTATCGACCGTCTTGGGGGAGATGAAGAGCTTCTCGCCGATCTCGCGCGAGGAGAACCCCTCGGCCGTCAGTGCCAGCACCTCCTGCTCACGGCTTGAAAGCTGCTTGAGGCCCGAATCGTCCTCGGCCTCCTCGGTCCGGTACCGCTTGAGCAGCAGGCTCGTGGCATGCGGCGGAAGAAAGACCTCGCCCCGCCCGACGACCTTGATGGCCTCCACCAGATCGGTGTCGGCGCTGCTCTTGGTGAGATAGCCGCTCGCTCCTGCGTCGATCACAGGCACGAGGTACTCCTCCTCGGCATGTACCGTAAGGATCAGGATGCGGGTTTCATACCCGAGGGCCGCGATGCGACGCGTAGCCTCGAGGCCATTCGTGCCCGGCATCGACAGGTCCATGATCACGACCTCGGGCCGTAGCTCACGCACCCGCTCGATCGCCTCCTCACCGGAGGAGGCTTCGCCCACGACCTCGAAGCGATCCTCTGTCTCGAGCAGGGCCCGGATGCCTGCCCGAAACATCGCGTGGTCATCGACAAGAAGCAGTTGCGTGACCTTCGGCGCCGCTCGCTTCACCTCTGCCATGTCCTTCAGTCTCCCTCTGTGCCTGTACGTGCCAGATTCCTGAGGTCGAGACGGACCGTCGTCCCCACGTCGCCGGACTGGATCGAGACATGGCCACCGATCATGGCGGCCCGCTCGCGCATTCCGACCAGTCCGAGCCCGGACACGCCATCCTCTCCGACGGCTTCGGGATCGAACCCGGTACCGTCGTCCTGCACCGTGGCCCACACATGATCCGCATCGGTGCCCACCGTCAACTCGATGCGCGTGGCGTTCGCGTGGCGGACCGCGTTGGAGAGCGCCTCCTGCAGGATGCGGTAGAGCGCCAGCATCTCATCCGGATCCAGCAGGCCGTCCGGCGCCGTCTCCACGGTGAGCTCGATTTCGACATCGTGGGCCTCCAGTACCTGTCGCACGTGGGCGGTGAGCGCAGCATCGAAGCCTGCGTCCTCCAACTCGGGCGGGCGCAGTCCGCGAGCAACCCGCCGAACGCCCTCGGCCGTGCGGCGAAGTCCATCGCGGAGATCCATGATCTCGTCGGCGTGCGTCTGCGCTGAGCGCTGCAGCACCGAGAGGCGTACGATATGGGTGGCAAGCTCCTGAGCCGTCTCGTCGTGGAGCTCCCGCGCGATGCGGGCGCGCTCTTCTTCCGCTGCGCGAAGCGCGCCGATCCCGAAGCTTCGAAGGCGGCGTCGGATACTGATGTCGCGGATCGTCGCCACGACTCGTGGGTCGTCGCCGACCTGGATCGGACTCAGGGAGATCTCGACAGGGAAGGTACGGCCACGGGAGTCCAGCGCCTCGAGCTCGTCCGCGACCCCCATGGCTCGCGTCCGAGGCCGCTCATGGAAGTCCGCACGGTGCCCGGCGTGGCGAGGACGAGCCCCCTTCGGGATCAGCGCTTCGACGCGCAGCCCGACCAGTTCCTCGGGGTCGTACCGGAAGAGCCGGCAGGCCTCCGGGTTCGCGTCGACGATCGTGCCTTGACGGTCCACGACAAGGATCCCGTCGGGAGCGGACTCGAAGATCAGGCGGTATTCGGCTTCAGTAGGCGCCATTCGGGTCGTCGCTCGGATGTGGAGATTCTCCCGACACGGGGTCGGGCCGCCCTCCCTACAGGCGTGTCGTGGTGGGAAGGGTAACCTACCATACGCCCACAGGGGCGCGGTATCCCCGACGCCGAAAGACCATGATTCGACCCGCTGACCCCGACTCGACACCCCGTCGCGCGACGTTGCGCGAGCGGGCCGTCGTGCGGTTGCTCGGCGTGCCGCTCTTCTGGAAGCTCCTCTGGGCCGGGATCGCCGTATCGGCAGGCACGCTGCTCGTGGCGCTCCTCATGGCGCAGCGCGATCCGGCCGGCCTCACTCCGACGGGGTTCCTGGCGCTCTTCGCGGGACTGACGCTGGGTACGGCCCTGGTGCAGGCCCTCGTGCTTCACCTCGCCCTCTCCCCGCTCGCACGCCTGGAGACGACGGCGGAACGGGTTCGACGTGGGGACCGGAAGGCGCGGGCCGAGGCGTCGAGCGTCGAGGATCTCCGGATGCGGCGGCTCCGCGTCTCCTTCAATGGCATGCTCGACGAGATCGAGGCGGCCCGGCAGGACCAGGAGAGGATCGCCCGCGAGACCCTCGTGCGTGAGGAGGTCGAACGCGACCGGGTGGCACGAGAGCTCTATGGCGAACCCGCCCAGGCACTGGCGGCGCTGCTGGTCCGACTTCGCCTGCTGGTCCGAAGCAATCCCGAGATCTCGGGTGCGGCACACGACCTGGAGGCGGGCATCCGGGACGCACTCGAAGAGGTTCGCCGACTGGCTCGTCGCCTGCGCCCCCCGGAACTCGACGAGCTGGGCATCCGCGCCGCGCTCGCCGCGCACGTCCGGTCGCTGACGGTCCCCCACGAACTCGAGCCGATCATCGAAGGCGACGTCCCCGACGACCGGCTCCCTCCGGAGGCCGCACTGACCCTCTTCAGAATCTGCCAGGCGGCGGTGACCCGCGCCGTATCCCGACCAACGCGGCATGCCGTGCCCCTGCGAATCAGCTTTCGGGCGCTGGACAACCGCATCGTTGTCGACCTCACCTGCCCTCCGACCCCGGGTGCCCCGTACGGTGAGGAGTTCGATGGATGGGCGGAGCGAGTCCGTTGGACCGGAGGCCACCTCTCCAGCCATGGGGACGGTGCAACCGGCCAGCGTCTTCGCCTGACCCTTCCGCTCGACCCGGCTGAGGCCAGTCGCCCCCGAACGTCCCACACCCCCAACGGAGTAGATGCGCCATGAACGGTCCGATCCTGATCACGCTGGATGGCTCCGAGTTTTCCGAAGCCGCACTCCCATGGGCGCTCGAAGCCAGTCAGCGACTGGGGGTCGGGCTCGATGTGGTCTCGGTGGCCGAGCCCATTCCGACGCTGGAGTACGCAGAGTGGAATGCGGATGCGGAGCGCTGGGTGGCCGAGTACATCGACCGGATCGTCGGGCAGTGTGCCGGCAAGGCAGGGGGCGATGTCACGGGGGCGGGTCTCGCAGGCCAGGCGCTCGACAGCATCCTGAATCGCGCCGATGAGGTCGGAGCGTCCTGTATCGTCGCCGCCACGCATGGGCGCGGACCGATGGCACGGGCATGGCTGGGCAGCGTTGCCGACGGGCTGCTGCGGACCGCAGGCGTCCCGGTGCTGCTCGTGCGCCCGACAGAGGCCGACGACTATATCACGGCGCCGGCGCCCGAGCCGGGAACGGTGCTGGTGTCGCTCGATGGTTCTCGGGACTCCGAGGCCGCGCTGGAACTGGCGACGACGTGGGCCCGGGCCTTCGAGTCGAAGATCCACCTCGTGCAGGTCGTGACCTACCCGAACGAGATCGCTTCTCCCTACCTGCCGCAGACGGTCGCGCTCAATCGCAGCGCTGTAGAGGAGGCCATGGGACAGGCGAAGGAGCACATCACCGCCATCGCGGCGGACCTGCGCGGCAAGGGGCTCGAGGTCGCGGCTCATGTCACCGAGGACATTCACGGACCCGGTGGTATCGTACGAATCGCCGAGGATGTCGGCGCCGGCCTGCTGGTCATGGCGACGCATGGCCGCGGGGGGATTCGCCGGGCGCTGCTCGGCAGCGTGACGGACAAGGTCGTCCGCAGCACGGATATTCCGGTGCTTGTCACGCACGTCCCGCACGACGGGTCGTGATCACGGGGGAGCGCGCGGCGGCCCTGCTCTGGCAGGGGATCATTCCGCTCGTTCCCTTCGTGCTGCTCCTCAACGTCCGCATCTGGCGGAATGCGTGTCCCCTCGGCCGCCTCTCGCAGGGGCCGGAGGGCGCGCCTGCAGGCATCGGTCGCGCGGCCATCCGCACCGCCATCCTGATCTTCGCGGCCATCCTTCCCTTCCGAGCGACCTGGTTCGCAGAGAGCGGTGTCATCACCGCCGGCTTCCTCGGTGCGATCGGAGTAGTTGCAGTGTCACTTGGACGCCGAAGCGCCCGGAGGTCGGGGTTCTGCACCACCTTCTGCCCGATGCTCCCTGTGGAGCTCCTCTATGGTCAGGCCCCACTCGTCGAGGTCGGGCGAGGCGCCTGCTCGAGCTGCAGCCTCTGCACCGCACGCGCCTGCCCCCAGCTCTCGCCGCGCGCGGCGATCGCGCAGCATCTGGGCCGCGCTCGACAGGACGGCACCTGGACGCTGACACCGATGGGGGCCTTCGCGGCCGCTTTCCCCGGCGTCATCGTGGCCTTCTCACTGAGCAGCCACCCGTCGGTCGCCGCCAGCGCGCTCGATCTGATGCTGGGCGCCACAGTGTCCTGGGGAGCGGCGTCGGCGGTGATCGCGGTGCTTCGGCCCCGGTGGGATCGTGCGATGCTCAGCCTGGGGTGGATGGCCATCGCGCTGTGGGCCTGGCTCACGATGCCGGGCGTCGCCGACGTGTGGGGATGGCCGCAGGCGACCCCCCTGCTCCGGGCTTCCACCGAGATGCTCGCGCTGGTCTGGCTCCTACACGGGCTGCGCTCCGAGAGGCGCGCGAGGGCCGCCACTCGCGCGCAGCAGCACTCGCGCCGTGGCACCCACCGTGACACCCAGCCGCTCCACCAGGTGGAACCGCCACTCGAGTGACGGGATTCAGTCCGAGAACCTCGATCCCTGGAGTCTCGGATGCGTCCAGTACCTGTCAGAGCACCCGCAGTAACCCTTCGTGCGACGCTCTTCGCAGCCCTTCTTGCCGTCCTCGCGTCTGCTTCCCTGGCGACCCCCGTCTCTGCGCAGTTCGGGTCGGCCCGACCCGGTGACGACGGATGGGCACTCGCCATGGGAGGACGCGCGCTGCTCGATCTTGACCGGGGCGATCCCACCCTGGGAGTCGAGGCACGCCTTCACCTTCCCTGGCCAGGGTTCGTGCAGCTGCGGGGCGCCTACGACTTCACCTTCCTGGACGGGCTGACCGAGCGCACGCTGCTGGCGGATGCGCTGCTGACGAATGGCGGACTCGCCCTCGGAGGCGGTCCGGTGTTCCGGAATACGCGGCTCCAGCCCGAATCACCCCGCGAGACGCTCGAAGGCTGGTCCGCAGTCCTCGCGCTCGGCGGGGACCCTCGCGCCCCGGGGCAAGCGACCTTCGGGATCGAACTGCGCCTGATCTTTCTGGATGCCTTCGAACCGCGCACGCTCGGCGTGACCTTCGGCCTGCCCCTGTTCCAGTGATGTGTCGCAGAAGTTCGGTAGCTACCGAGGGGGTCGAGGCGTGGGGGCCTGAAAGGCGCGACGACGAGGAGTAGCACCGCTACTTCGAGGAGGAGCAACGCCGCAGGATCCCGCGCAACGGCCGTCGAAGGGTATCGAGACTTCTGCGACACATCACTCGCCGGGTCTGGTCGGCGTTCGATGGACCGGCGCTGCCGAGCGCCTCCCCGGAAAGACGCCTCAGCCGCCCTCGGGAGCTCGCGTCAGAACGACGAAGTCTCCTGCACCGGCCATCTCCGGGACGAAGCGTTCGGGATCAGGGACCGCGCGCACCGAGACCAGTCGTTGGCGCGTACCCGGGCGATAGTGCTCGATAGCCTCCGGGATACCCGTCCCGTTCTGGACGTGGAACCCTCCGGCCAGGTGTACCACGAGCGGGCGGTCCTCCTCGGCACGCTCGAGCGCCCGGACGATCGACTCGCCCATGCTGGCGTCCCAGAGGGTCTGGCCATCCAGAGGGTCTCCTGCCCCATGCATCGCAGCTCCACCCATCAGGGCATCCCACTCTGCCTTATAGGCGGTGCTGGCCTGTGGGTAGGGCAGCGGTGGAAGCCATTCCTGCGCCTCTTCCGACAGCGACTCCAGTGCGGACCGGCCCAGGCGCGAGGCCCGATTCACATAACGACGGGGCGCGTTCGCGGCGACGACGTCCGTCCCGGTTTCCCGGGCGAGTTCGACCAGGGGTCGGTAATCGCGATCGTAGTTGTCCCAGGGTCGCGAGCTCAGGAGGAAGTGATCCTCGGTGATGAGATCGTTCAGGTACTCGTCCACCACCATCTGGACATCGCGCTCGAACATCTCGAGGGAGAGCACGACGGACCGGTCGTCCCCGCTGGGCGTGGAGCCTGCCCGGGCGGGTGAGGCCATGGGTCCCCGTCCCCCGTGGTCCGCCAGAACCCGACGGAAGATCTCGAGCTGGAGGCGGTGCCCGACCACATCGTTGTGCTCCTCCCCGAGCAGCAGCACCTCGACGTCACCCAGTCCAGACATCAGAGCTTCGAGGGAGGCAACGGTCCCATCCGACCCGTAGACCACGAAGTCGACGCCCTCCTCGGGCACCGCGGCGACCATGGACTCCGCCGGAGCCGTGGGCCCGGTCACGGGCGAGGCCATGGGCGGATGCGCCGGCGCCCCGCTGGCACAGGCGGAGAGGAAAAGAACTGCAGCGGTCGTGGCCACGAATCGTGCGGCCGAAGTCGGGTGCGTCATGTTGAGATGCGTCATGCCGGGAAATCTACCATCCGCTGCGGAAGCGCGGGGGAACAGCGGACCGACACGTCGGCGTTCAGCCTGCGGAAGCGCCGCTCGCCGCTTCTGCGGCTGCCCGCTTTCTGGCGGCGGACCAGACACGGAATCCGAGGAGCGCTGCCAGCAGAAGGCCGAGCGCCACCGGACGCGGGGTCAGGTTGGTCTTCTGCCCGAGCTCGTAATGGATGACTGCGAGGATCGCGGCAGGATAGACCAGCCAGTGTAGCCGGATCCAGTTCTTGCCGAGGCGGCGAATCCAGCCCTTCGTCGACGTCAGCGCCAGCGGCAGCAGCAGCAGGAAGGCCACCGCACCGACCAGGGTGAAGCGTCGCTCGAGCACATCCTCCAAGATGAAGTCGAGCGCGAGCGCCTGGTCCAGCACTACGTATACGCCCACATGGATGAGGGCGTAGAGGAAGGCCCACAGACCCAGCATCCGGCGGACCTTCTGAAGCTGATTCCAGCCTGTACGTCGACGGACGGGAGTCACCGCCAAGCCGATCACCAGAAGGATCAGCGCGGTGAAGCCGGACCAGTGCGTCAGTTCCTGTGTGGGATCCGCCCCGAGCCCCTCACCGAGGAAGATTCGGTATGCCATCCACGCCAGAGGCGCGCCGGCCCCGGTCCACGCGACGACGCGCAGGAGCAGGAGCTGCTGCCGGGTATTCATGTGGCTCGCTCCGCGACTCGGGTCAGAACCAGCGGGTGAGGTCCATCCCGCGGTACATGTGCTCGACCTGCTCCGTGTATCCGTTGAACATCTCGGTCCGTCGGTTGCGGCTCAGGCCGGGGAGCGGCCGTTCCCGTGCCTGACTCCAGCGCGGGTGATCCACCTCCGGATTCACATTCGCGAAGAAGCCGTACTCGTTCGGAGTGACCTCCTGCCACGTGTTGAGCGGCATGTCCTCGACGAAGGAGATACGGACGATCGACTTGATGTTCTTGAATCCGTACTTCCACGGGACGACAAGACGGAGGGGTGCGCCGTTCTGGTTCGGCAGGTCCCGGCCGTACAGCCCGGTGGCGAGCATCGCCAGCTCGTTGGTCGCCTCATCGATCCGGAGGCCTTCGACGTACGGCCAGGGGAGAAGAGGGCGGACCTGACCCGGCATCTCCTCGGGGCGCACGATCGTCTCGAAGCGGACGTACTTCGCGTTGCCCGTCGGCGCTGCACGGGAAATCAGATTTCGGAGCGGCACTCCGCGCCACGGCACGACCATCGACCAGGCCTCGACGCAGCGGAACCGGTACACCCGATCCTCGACCTCACTCGGCCGGATCAGGTCGTCGAAGGAGTACTCACCAGGATTCTGGCACTCGCCGTCGATCGTCACCGTCCACGGTCGGGGCTGAAAGTCACCGGAGTACCGTGCCGGATCTCCCTTGTCGAGGCCGAACTCGTAGAAGTTGTTGTGCGTCGTAACGTGCCTCCACTCCGTTGCGTCCTCCCGGAGTTCCTCACCCATTGCCAGATCCTGTGGCACCTGAGGCTCCTGCGGAAGCCCCATTCGATGCCGAATCACCCGATCCACGGCCCCCGGCGCGAAGGTCGCGAGCCCGGCCACACCCGCGGCGGCACCGAGAAAGGTGCGCCGATTCAGGTAGGTCCCCTCCGACGTGATCTCGGAGGAGGGGATGTCGTCCCAGGACTTCTTCGGGTTGATGAGCATGGTTCAGCGTGGTTGAGGAATCTGCGAGAGGTATACGCAGCCAGCGCCGATGGTTCCGAAATCGGGGATCCGGTCGACCATCCGTGCACGAACGCAGCTGGCCCCTATCTTCCATGAATGTCGGAATCCGCCGAGCACTTCGTCGCACGCAGCTACCCCTCCGAGGCGTGGGGTACCTACCGCGGTGATGCGCTCACACGGCTCCTGATCCGCACCTGCCGCGCCATTCCGAGGGCCCCGATCGTGAAGCAGCTCGTCTTTCCGATCCGGAAATTCGCGCGAAGCCGACTGAACGGCCCGATCGACCACCACCTCTGGGGGCATCGGCTCCGGTTTCGCCCCAATGGCAACATTGCCGAAGGGCGTCTGCTCTTCCTTCCCGAGCGATGGGATCCGAGCGAACGGGCCGCCCTCACGCAGAGGCTTCGACCGGGCGACACCTTCGTGGACGTGGGTGCGAACTTCGGAGGGTACACCTGGTGGGCGCTCAGTCGTCTGGGCCGCCGGATCCGCGTGATCGCCTTCGAACCCGACCCGGAACTGTATCAGGGGCTGCGATTCAACCTGCAGTCCAATGGCTTCGAGGACGTCAGCGTGCTGCCCATCGCAGTCGGCACCGAGGTCGGCACCTTCGAACTCCATGTCAGCCTCGAGAACCGTGGTCAGAATTCCCTGATCCGTCCCGAGGAGGGCAGCTACCAGTCGCGCACTGTGGCTGTGCGTCCCCTCGCAGCCCTCCTCGACGAGCAGGAGGTACGTCGGGTGGACGCGATGAAGATCGACATCGAGGGGATGGAGCCGGCCGTGCTCGATCGCTTTCTGGGCGAGGCGCCGAGGACCGTCTGGCCGCGGCTTCTGATCTGCGAACGGAAGGACACTGCCGAACACCAGGCCCTGGTGGACCGTCTCGAAGCCGAGGGGTATCGGGTCGTGCGCACGACGCGCCTGAACCTGGTTGCCGAGCTTCGAGAGGGCCGATGAGGCAGTACTCCTTCCTCACATATGATGTCTTCACCCGCCAGCGATTCGGTGGGAACCCGCTTGGGATCTTCCCCGAAGCGACGGGGCTTTCAGACCGGGAAATGCTTCAGATCGCCCGCGAGCTGAACCTTTCGGAGACCGTCTTCCTGACCCCGCCGGAGGGGTCCGGACACACGCGAGTTCGCATCTTCACCCCGGGATTCGAGGTGCCCTTCGCAGGCCACCCGACCGTGGGGGCCGGATGCTACCTGGCCGATGCCGGCCGCGTCGACCTCGAGGATGGCCACGCTGCGATCGTGCTCGAGGAAAACGTCGGGCCGGTGCCCGTCACCATCCGGGCGGCAGAGGGCGAGCCGACCTTCGCTCGGCTCACCGCCGCAGAGGCACCCACCCTGTCGCATGCAGATCTCGATCCCGAGGATGTGGCGCGCATGGTCCGGCTCGATGTGGCCGACCTCGCAGACGAGATCGAGGGTGTCGGCTGTCATGCAGCATACGCCTCGGTCGGGCTTCCCTACCTTGTGGTGCCGGTGCGCGACCTCGACGCGCTCGGCAGGTCGTCGCTGGATGATACGACGCGTCAGGAGATCCTCCCGGAGGATGCGCCCGGACGATTCATCTATCTCGTGGCCCCCTCCCCCGCCCCCGACGTGGACTACCGTGTACGGATGTATGCGCCCGAGGCGGGCGTGCCCGAGGATCCGGCCACGGGAAGCGCCGCAGGGGCCCTGGGTGGATACCTCGGGCCACGTCTGCCGGAAGGCCTCCATCGTCGCGTGCTCGAGCAGGGCATCGAGATGGGTCGGCCTTCCCGTATCGAATTGGAAGTAGATGTTCGGGAGGGGCGCACCGAGCGCATCTCCGTCGGCGGCTACGCCGTCCCCGTAACCCGTGGCACCCTGGAGCTCGACGGATGAGTACGCACCTTCTGCACGACGTCCCGATCGGTGACGAGTCCCCTCATGTCGTGAACGCGATCGTCGAGATCCCGCGCGATTCGCGCACCAAATACGAGCTCGACAAGGAGACCGGGCTTCTGAAATTCGACCGGCTCCTCTACTCGGCAGTGCACTACCCGGGCGACTACGGCTTCATCCCGCAGACGCTCGCCGGGGATGGAGACCCCCTGGACGTCCTCGTCATCGTCACCGAGCCGACCTTCCCCGGCTGCCTCATCGAGGTGCGACCCGTCGGCGTGTTCGTGATGGAAGACGACAAGGGCGTGGACGAGAAGATCCTCTGCGTGCCGGAGCAGGACCCGCGCACGCACGAGTACCGGGTCCTCCACGACGTCTCACCGCACTTCCTGCGCGAGGTGGAGCACTTCTTCGCGATCTACAAGGACCTCGAGGGGAAGTCGGTCCGGGTGGACGGATGGCACGACCTCAAGGACGCGCATCGCATCATTCGGGAGGCCGCCGATCGGTACCCGGGGCCACCGGACGAGGACTGACCACGATCACCGGCGCCGCAAGGGAGCCCGACTCGGGCGGGTGTGATCTACTCCCGCCGCTCGACGTCGATGGAGCAGTTTCCCACGAGCGCAGCGACCGCGCCCACGCCTGCCCACACCGGTAGAAGCGCTGCGCCCAGAACGCCGGCGGCGAGTGGGAAGCTGAGAAGCACCTTATCCTCGTCGTTACGGATCGTGATTTTCCGAATGTTTCCCTCGCGAACGAGCTGCTTCACCTTCGCGAGCAGGTCGTCTCCCTTGACCCGGTAGCGTTCCCGACGGCTGCCAGACGCCTCATCGGGGTCGGCATCCCCGCCGGCAGTCTCGGATTCCGCGCCCACATGGGCCTCACGGTGGGTTCCGCCGTGGACTTCGGGGCCCGCGCCGCCGCCCGCGCCGCCCTTCGCGTCATGGTCACCACCACGGGGCTCGGCATGTGCCTCAGCCTCAGGAGTGTCCTCGGTACCCTCGTCGAACCAGCCGCTCATCTCACTCACCTCTTCTCATCGATGCAGGCAGTCGGCCCGCGACACTCCGAGGAGGATCGCGGCGCCCTTCCTTTCGCTACGTGTGCGCGCGTCGGGAGTTTCACCCGCCCCGAGTCTCACCCGCCCGGGTACCACCGATCGATCCAGAGCTTCACCACCTCCGCCAGCTCCTCGGCATAGCTGGCACGATTGCCCGCGGTATCACGAATCCCGCTGAAGTTGTGCTCGATCTGGATGCCATCGATCGTCCCGCCGTTGAGCGACCCGTGTCGTTGGGTCGAATAGCCTCCGCTGAAGAAGGATTCGCGTCCATCCGGCGTGTCGACCTGCGGGTCCGGCCAGCGAGGCGAGGGCACCGACGGCACGCCCCGCGTTTCGAGCAGTCCCCCGAAACTCTCCGGACCGCGAAGGATGGCCGAAAAGGGCTCCGTCGTGCGTTCACCGAGAGCGCGCATGCTGGTATCGAAGCCGTCCTGCGCATCCAGCGTCGCGTCATCTCTGGTCTCGAGCTCCGTGGAATTCAGGAGGTAGCCGAGTTCGAGACGCTGAACCCGGTGCCCATGCCCGTGCATGTCGAGGTAGAGGCCCGCGCCATTGTCGGCGATCACACGCGCCTTCGCGCTGTCGATGAGCGCATGGTACTCGGCCCAGGCGCGTCCCGCATTCGGATCGCCCAGGGCAGCCTCCGGAAGGGCACGATTCGCGTCGAGCTTGGTCCGGCGCAGGTGCAGGATCACCACATGGGGTCGCTCCCCCGTCAGATCCTCGAGGGCCGCCGCGGCAGCCTCCGTTGTCTCGATCGTCCTGCTGTCACGGACGGTCACGATCCCGGAGCCGCTCCGATCCGGGATCACCTCCGGCTCGATGTCGCCCCCGTGTGGAGCGGACAGCACCACCGGCAGCGTGCCCGGCCGCCACTCCGCCCATTCGTACGAGCCGAAATAGAAGCCGGTGGCCGGGTCCAGCTGGATCCCCTCGGGCGGCGGCAGCTCCGGATCTTCGGGCTCTGAAGGCCCTGCCCCACCGCCGCCACAGCTTGCGACAACGAGGGCCGGAATCGCGCAGAGCCCGAGCGCGCGCGTGACCCAGCTGTCCCGATCGGTGGTGAATCGATGTGCACGTATCCGCATGATTTCTCCTGAATGATCGACGATCCTCTTTCCCTCACGTTCTCGGCCGTGCGGGCCCCGCCGCAAGGGAGGGGCGGAGAGCCTAGTCGTTGACCGCGGACCGGCGCTGTACCCACGTTTTCACCATGCGCATCCCCACTCTCGTATCGACGGCAGTAATCCTCGCGCTGCTCGGCCCCATGGCCATTTCGGGCCAGAGCTGGCCCGAGGGCTGGAATGTCCGCGCAGATCGAGCCGGGGCGAATCTGGCGGAGATCTCCTTCGAGACCATGGCTCCGGGCCACCACGTGACCACGGGACCGGCGGCCATCTTCTGGCGCGAGGGGGATGAGGCTGCGGGTCGGTATCAGGTGGAGTTCGACGCCTACCTCTTCGACCCCGAGGGACGCCGAGAGGCCTATGGTGTGTTCGTCGGGGGCCGCGACCTGACCGGTGCCGGACAGAGCTACACCTACTTTCTCATCCGCGACGGTGGCCAGTTCCTGGTCAAGGAGCGCGACGGTGCAGAGACGCCCACGCTCGTGGGCTGGACCTCTCACCCCGCCATCCTGGGCTGGGCCGATCGTGGGGAGGGCGAGGCCACCGTCCTGAACCGACTCCGCGTGGAGGCGGATGACGACGAGATCCGGCTGTACGCCAATGACACCCACCTCACGAGCATCTCGCGCGAGGGCCGTGGCGAGGGAATCGCCGGAATGCGCGTGAACCACGGGCTCGACCTCCATGTGGCCCGCCTCGCCGTGCT
>JGI12048J13642_10509809_pt1 | contig 20638 bp, 12 predicted proteins | sample ElkSlonscriptome_16_FD_13642 | JGI IMG/M metagenome (IMG submission 13642)
CTACACTGTCTTGACTGGTGAACATAATAAATGGACAAGCGGGTTGCAGACGTTTAACCTGCTTAAAGACCGCTATACCAGTTGTCCAAGGAAGTTCATCGTCCGCGATCGCAATATCGAAATGACCGTCTAAGAGTACCTGATTTAGGTCTTTAGCATTGGTCGGCTGGGCGACGTGCAGTGCGGAAAACTCTTGCTGCAATTGACGAATGATTAAGGCTCGTTCATCTGGGTCCTCATCAATGAGGAGCAAATGCACAGGAGTGTTAATCACAATTTGTCAAGTTTATTTAGAGTAGAGACGTACCATGGCACGTCTGGGAGCAGGAGAGATATATTATATATTACTCCAGAGGAACCCCGTTGCACAAAAATAAGTTTTTGCAATATGCCTGTAAAATAACCCATTTTTGACTACTTATAAACTTGGGCGGGTTTTGTTGTTCAGTTATCGGCTTGTTATTGAGTTTTAGTCCCTAAACCCGCCCCTACAATTGACAGACGTGCAATGGCATGGCTCGACTCCTGTGCATGTATAAAAAGGCATGATCTATCCCAAGTAGGAGAATTCCCCGGAAAACTTTGGGTAAACTGCACAGCAGACGAGTACCGCTACCCACACCAGTCAAAATTTCTTGTAATTTGAATTTTATAAATTATGACAATAACCACTTCAACACCCCAAGCGTCCTTCTCTCAACCGGACATTCCCGTTACCCAAGTCCGGCAAAATCAGGCTGCCGAACTCGACGCGATCGCAAAATATCGCCGTGCGGCTAACTACCTAGCGGCGACTCAAATTTATCTCAAAGATAATGTTCTCTTACGCGACCCTTTAAAACCCGAACACATCAAAGATCGTTTACTGGGTCACTGGGGGACTTGTCCCGGCATTAACCTAGTCTACGCCCATCTCAACCGATTGATCAGGCGTTACGATGCCAACATGTTTCTGGTGACTGGACCCGGACATGGTGCGCCTGCGAACCTTGCCAATCTTTACCTAGAAGGATCGTTACAGGATTATTATCCTGACCTTAGCTTCGATAAAGCTGGAGTGCATCGGTTAGTCAAGCAATTTTCTTGGCCCGGTGGCTTTCCCTCTCACCTGTATCCGGGGATTCCGGGCACGATTCACGAAGGCGGAGAACTAGGCTACGCCTTGGCGACAGCATTTGGGGCGGTAATGGATAACCCCGATCTAGTCGTCGCTTGTATCGTTGGCGATGGCGAATCAGAAACTGGACCCACCGCTACAGCATGGCATGGTAATAAATTCATTGATCCGGCTGAATCCGGGGCAGTTTTACCGATTTTGCATCTGAATGGCTATAAAATTGCCAGCCCGTCTATTTTTGGCACGATGAGTGATGAAGAATTGCTGCATCTATTTACCGGATACGGCTACCAAGTACGAATTGTCGAAGATGCGGACTTGGATGCTGATATGTATGCTTCGATGGATTGGGCATATCAGGAAATCTGTCGGATTCAACAAGCCGCCCGTTCTGGAAACCGCCTCAGCAAACCCCGTTGGCCCCTCCTCATCTTGCGATCGCCTAAAGGATGGACAGGGATTAAAGAAGCCGACGGCGTACCGATTGAAGGGAATTTCCGGTCTCACCAAGTTCCGCTCAAAGGGGTTAAAAGTAATCCCGAACATCTAGAACTGCTAGAAAATTGGTTCCGTTCCTACCGTCCAGAGGAACTCTTTGACGAACAAGGGCAACCTTCACCCGATATTTTAGACCAATGTCCCCAAGGGGAACGGCGCATGGGCAGCAATCCCCACACCTTCGGCGGGCGTATGCGTCAACCCTTAGATTTACCGGATATTTTTAACGATGCTGTCCCGGTAGAACATCCAGAAACCGCCGAAGGGTGTAAACGGGGTGAAAGGAGCGTTAGTAATACCTACAAAGTCGGAGAATACCTGCGGGATGTGATTCAGCAAAATCCCAGCAACTTCCGTATGTTCTGCCCCGATGAACTCGAATCCAACCGCCTGTACAAAGTCCTCGACGTTACCCAGCGTAACTATCAGTGGCACACTGAAGCCTTTGATGGCGAGATTGGACCCGATGGGGGACGAATTATCGAATTGCTGAGTGAACATACCTGTCAGGCATTTTTACAAGGGTATCTCCTCACCGGGAGACATGGTTTATTCCCCTCCTACGAGGCATTTTTAGGCATTGTCACCACGATGATGGATCAGTATGCCAAGTTCTTAAAATACTCCAAAGAATTTCCCTGGCGTTCGCCTGTATCATCTCTGAATTACTTAGAAACCTCAACCCTGTGGCGACAGGAACACAATGGGTTTTCTCACCAAAATCCAGGCTTTATTAATAGTGTCTTGGATCAGCAAGCTGACTATGCGCGGGTGTATTTACCCCCAGATGCCAACTGTCTTTTGAGTACGATTGACCATTGTTTACAAAGTACAGGCTATGTCAATTTAGTCATCGCCAACAAAAATCCTCTGCCGCAATGGTTATCAATGGAAGACGCGATCGCCCATTGTCGGGCAGGGGGTTCAGTGTGGCAATGGGCGAGTACCGATGATGGGGTTGATCCAGATGTGGTACTGGTAGGAATTGGCGATTGTCCCATGTTAGAAGTGATGGCAGCCGCGCAAATCCTCAGAAATGAATTACCGGAATTACGGATACGAGTGGTTAATGTGACAGACTTATTAATTCTTGAACAAAATTCCACTCATCCCCATGGGTTAGATGATGATATGTTTACTGCCCTATTCACCCCCGATAAACCTGTGATTATCAACTTCCATGGTTATCCCTCGCTGATTAAACAAATGCTGTTTGGGCGTCCAACGATTGAGCGATTCCAAATTAATGGCTACCGGGAAGAAGGAACAACTACAACACCATTTGATATGCAAGTCCGCAATGGTACGAGTCGTTATCATTTAATCATGCAAGCGATTCGTTTAGCGGCACAGAAAAATTCTCGTGTATCCGCACGGGCAAATGATCGGGTGCGTCATTATGAATATGTGTTAGCGGCTCATGGGCAGTATATCTGTGAGACTGGCGAAGATCCAGACGAGATTACTAATTGGCAGTGGTGTTAATTTGGTCATTGGTCATTGGTCATTGGTCATTGGTCATTGGTCATTGGTCATTGGTCATTGGTCATTTGTTAGGGAATAGGGAATGGGGTTAATGTTTATTGGGGCGGGTTTCCAGTTGCGTTACAGCCCTCACCCCCAGCCCCTCTCCCAACCCCCCTCGTTCCCCCCTGCGAGGAGGGATGACTAAGGATGCTTCGCTTTTTTTGCACGGGAGAGGGGAGCAAGAGGGAAGCTGTGTAGCAATAGGCAATAGGCAATAGGGTTAAGATTCGTCTGTAGGGGCGGGTTTCACTATTATCCTTTTTGGCACACCTAGATTGGATTAAACCCGCCCCCGCCCCACCCTCCATTTAATTTGTTATCAGAATCACCGATGAAAGTTTTAGTATTAAACGCGGGTTCTAGTACACAGAAAAGCTGTTTATATGAAATTGGAGAATCTTTACCCGATTCTCCGCCAAAACCAATATGGGAAGCCAAAATTGAGTGGACTGGGCAATCAGATACAGAACTTTTAAAGGTTAAAACATCTCAGGGACGATCCATAGAGGAACGCTTACCCACCGATGATCGAATTAAGGCGATCGCTCAAATGCTGAATACACTCTGGCGCGGTCAAACTCAAGTCATTTCCCAACTGAGTGACATTGATATCGTCGGACATCGGGTGGTTCATGGCGGCGATAAATATCGTCAACCAACGTTGATTAATGCTGAAGTGAAAGACGCGATCGCGTCTCTGTCTCCGTTAGCGCCATCCCACAACCCAGCCAATCTAGAAGGAATTGAGGCGATTGAGAATATTTTACCCGATATGCCCCAAGTGGCTGTATTTGATACCTCATTTCATTCCCAAATGCCTTTACCTGCTGCGATTTATCCAGGCTCTAAAGACTGGCTAGATCAAGGGATACGTCGTTATGGTTTTCATGGGATAAGTCATCAATATTGCCTGGAACGAGTTGCCCAGTTGTTGGCAAAAGAGGCTAACTCGTTACGAGTGATTACTTGTCATTTAGGGAATGGGTGTTCCTTAGCCGCAATTCGGGATGGTATGAGTATTAATACAACGATGGGTTATACACCTTTAGAAGGATTAATGATGGGTTCGCGTTCGGGTTCAATTGACCCTTCGATTCTGATTCAACTGATGCGACAGGGGTATAATGCGGATCAATTAGAGCATTTGCTGAACAAAGAATCGGGATTAAAAGGGTTATCGGGTGTGAGTAGTGATATGCGCCAAATCAATGACGCGATCGCGGCGGGTAATGAACAGGCTAAACTTGCCTTGGATGTTTATATCCACCGCTTGCGCTTCTATTTAGGGGCAATGTTAACCTCTTTAGGCGGATTAGATGTATTGGTATTTGCCGGCGGGGTTGGCGAACATCAAGCCACTGTGAGAACCGCCGCCTGTGACGCTTTAGCATTTTTGGGACTTAAAATTGACGCAAATAAGAATGAAACAAATCCCGTAGATACAGATATTTCCACAGAGGATTCAAACGTGCGTGTTTTCGTGATTCATACCCAAGAAGATTGGGCGATCGCGCAATCCTGTTGGAACATGGTTAAAGCGTCGGGTAAGTAATCAAAATCTGTAGGGGCGGGTTTAGCCACTAAAACGACTTGGCACTAATAACTTCTCAACAAAACCCGCCCTGGCTTGGTATTATCTTGTAAGGGGCAACTACTTCGTTCGGGAGTCTAAGTCCTTTCATCGGGGTGTTGGCTGGATTTAGGAAGCAAATCCTCGAATTTAAGCGAGGGCATGGGATGTTGGTTGAGAGATTCTGTTATTGCCTCATCCGCTATTTTCCTATACTCTTGCTGTAATCTCGCTTGCGCTTGTGCCTCGTCTTCTTTTCCAAACAAGTCTCGATAAGAGTTAACAAAAGCAGTTATAAATTCACTCAAACTCTCATCTTTATTATCTGAATATTGCTCAATTTGATCAGCAAATTGGCGTAGGTTAGCCGTCATTTTGTGGAACGAGCTGGCTGATTCTTTTGAGAAATGTAAATTGTGCAATCTATCGGGAAATTGCTCTAACGTGTCACCCAAATCAATACCGTGAGCCTTGAGATTTGTTTGGATAGTGTGCATTTGCTGACGCGCTACATCAAGTCGAGCTGAGTCTGGTGAAAGCGAACCTGCAATGATGTCCTTGAAGGTGGCGATTAGATTGTCTAAGCTGACTTTTGCCCTTTCTGGATGATTGGGCAATTCTTCCGGGGAAATACCCAATAAAACAGCCATTAATTCTGATAGAGTTGTGGTTTGTCGCGGAGTTTCTGGAGATTGTCCAATGGAGAAATTGATCTGATTAAACAAAGCATCTTTAGCCTGATCAATTGCCTGGTTGATCTGAGATTCTAGGTAAGCTGTTGCTTGCTCTTGGGTAATTTCATAAGAAGCTATTTTCGCGATCGCCACTTCTTTTTGTTCACCCTCTAGGTTGCAGATTGGGAAATCGCCACAAGGAATTTTTTTGCAATTGGGAATGAGGAAGTAGCGAGTTTGGCTTGCATCAATCCACAAGGAACATTGATCTTCAGGATTTTGATTTTCTGGAAGTCGTTGAGGTATAATTAACCAAGCTCCATCTGATTGCTGTTCGGTTTTCCAGGCATCTGCACTCAGGTGGGATATAGCTTCAGATAGGGGGGCTGTCGTCCACAGCATAATTGGTAGTTTTTCCAGATACAATCTGTCATACTCTACGCTGGCGTTAATCGTTCCATTGGGTTGGGTTTCCCAAGAAACAAAGCCACAATCTGCTCTTGTCATCCGCACCCCGGTACAGAGAATATCTATTAACCAAGAAATACTGGCATTATTGGCTTCTTCGCCTACTAACTGTTTAGCGGTATCAGCACCAAGATTTAGAGTCAATATTTCGGAATTGTTTGGTCTGGAGGTAATTATGATAACAATTGAATGCTGAGTTCCGTCTGGAAGTAGCAGTGAGAGAGTTAGGGGTTGGAAGTCTTCTGTAAGAGATTCGGAAGCCGTGTAGATATTTTGGGGAAAATTGACAAGTTTATAAAATGGGGAAGGATTATTTTGAAGGTATTTCAGAAATGAACGTACTGGGTTTGAATAAAAGGGTACTGGAGATAATAAATTTACGAATAGTTGTTCCATTGTCACATTTTTAATGAACAGATCACTCGATGTTTATTAATCGGTTATCTTAGTAATAAATTGATAATAAAATAAATCGTCGTTTTTGTCTAGGGAGTTTCCATGAGTAAATGGTTAACCCATGTAGGAACCCAAGCAATAGATATGTCCTACTTGACTCACGATTCAATATACCGCCTCTATCATCAAGGAGACGTTAGTTTTGAGTCAGGAACCTTGTATTTGTTCTTAGGAGATTTACATGGAAATATAAAAGCTGCTATTATAATAGCTATACGCTTACAAATTTTATTCAAGAGACCATTGCGTTGCATCTTTCAAGTTGGTGATTTCGGATTTTGGCCTAGTGGCTTGGCGGCAAAAAATGAAGCTATTTATTATAAAAAAGAAGATGCATTGGATTTTTATGACATAGCCCAAGCAGCCAAACCGCAAGAGTTTTTTTCATTGGGGCTAGGTGATTTAAAGACTCTTAAGACTCCCTTTTATTTTATTCGAGGCAATCATGAAGATTTTGAACAGTTAGATTTGATGTCGCCGTCTATCCCCTCTGAGGTGATAACAGGCATCTACTTTATTCCCGATTATTTTCATGGAGTAATTGAAGACTTACATATCATGGCTCTCGGCGGAATTCTAACAGATCTAGAGCGAGGTAAGGGAAAGAAAGCTAAACTTGAATTTAAGAAATCAAAACACAAGTTAAAGACCGATAGACGCCGCTCAAATGTATCCTTACTTGTTCAACTCAATTCAATTGGAGTAGACTTGCTACTTACCCATTCTGGACTTGCATCTAGAGAAAATCATGATGGTTCTCAGCAACTAGAAAATTATTTAATTTCTAGTGATATTCGGTTACATTTCTATGGTCATCATCATAAATTTTCAATGGGAAAATTAGGAGAAAGTAGTTTCAGCATAGGATTAAGAAACATAGATGTTGATTCTAGAGGTATACTTAGACCCGGTAGTTTTACGCTTGTATCCTGGAAAGATCGGAATAATTTTACGCTTTATTCGGATACTGAGGTAACACTTTGACAATGCAGGTTTTGCTCGATTTCTTCAGGAGTTAGAATCCATATATCTGGTATTTTTAAGTCAGTTAAATAAGCACCCATATATACGGATTTACCTTTAGAACAGGTCAGTTTAAACCCACACATATTATAAAAGTTATGCTCTTCGTCAGGTCGAGAAATTTGTTCAATTTTTGATATGGGTTTCTCCTCTAAACACTTGAGAATGCCGTGGTCATTTTCTTCCGGAAAAAGGGTGTATTTATAAGAAAACTGACTAATTTTATGATTGATCGGTTGGTTGGGCTCACTGGCATCAAAAACCAGAATATTTCCCATGCCTTCATCTACATCAAGATATAAGCGAGAACCCTGATGAGTTTCCAAAAGCAGAGAACCTGATTCCATCCGCAATTCATCTTCAGGTTCTAAATACATTAAGCGGATTATCTTTTGTATCGTTTGACCAACTAGCTGGGATATTAGTGTCAGGTTACGAGTAAGGTATTCAGTGGATGAATGCATCGCTGTTCTCCAGCACAACATTATTGGATGTTGTTGGTAAGTATTTGCCTAAACTGTTTAATCATTCCATCAATACGCCTGAGATAGGCGTTTTGTTTTTGTTTTCTTTTCTTACCCCTAGAAGGAATCTCGTCGATTCGAGCCGGATCGATAAGATGAATAGAACCATCTTCTTCTGAAATCATAAACTGTAAATCGTCAATAACCAAATTGTCATCTTTAGCTTTTTGACGAAATTCCGTTAAATCCTCAATCGTTTTTGGTGTTACCAAGGCTTCTACTGATGGATCTACAGGTTCATTGGCAAACTTTCCAGTACGAAGGATACGCTTACTTAATGCCCCCTCGACCTTTTCCATCACAATACCTTGTTTGGTCACACTCTTACGATCAACCCAAGTCATTAGTCCTTTATAGACCATTGGATATCCTTTGTCCGTTAACGTGGATAAGTTGTCAGCTTCTTTAACTAATTGCTCATTGGGTTGACCATCGGATTGCGTAGCGATTTTAATCAATAAGTTGGGGTGTCCTGGAATTTCATAAAGTGTTCCAAATCCCCCTGCATCAACGGATTGACCCAAGTCAAGTCCACTTGATAAGTCTTCCTTAATTATGCTAAGAAGACCTTCATCGTCTGGATTAGGAACTTTATCTATTCCCTCAGCCGCCACAAATCCTTCACCTGGATTTAAATCGATTTCATCCAGGGTTTGCTGGTGCTGCGTTAACTGCTGTTGCAGGTTTTCGATATCAGCTTGAAGGTTAGCTTGTGCCTCAGCATCTAAACTATCTTCAGACAGTCTATTCAGACGCTCATCAATAATCCGAGGCAGTTTTTCTACCTCCAGTTTGGCTTCCCACGCTCGCGAACCGACTGGTGGTGTGCCATTCTTACTGATCCAGTTCTGAATCCGCTCTTTAAGAAGGCGTATTCGTCCGGAAAATCCAGAGTAACGCTGCATCAGCCGGACGGTTTGGGTATGCAACTGGATATCTACTGCACTTGCATCCAGCCCTACTCGCATATGAACGTTAGTCACCAGTCCATTGGCGTCTACATCATAATGAACGCGGACTGTATTGCTAGGTAAATCGGGATCGACGTTGATGGCAACCTTACCCTGCAAGTCATTGGGTAGCGCTGCTGTTAATGTTTGCTGTCGGTCTGGATTCAGGGATGTATCTTTGATTTGATCCGATGGTATCTGGGTTAATCCCTCATCCTTGATGGGTGTCGATGGCGGTGTTTGCCCAATCGGTTGATTGGTATTTGGGTCAATTATTGGCGTGGGTGCGGGTGTTTGCCCAACAGGTTGATTGGTATTCGGATCAACTATTGGTGTCGATGGCGGTGTTTGTCCAACGGGTTGATTGGTATTCGGATCAACTATTGGTGTCGATGGCGGTGTTTGTCCAACGGGTTGATTGGTATTCGGATCAACTATTGGTGTCGGAGTAGAAATGTCACCGACTGGCGGGAGAGGTTGGTTGAGATTTGGTACATCGGTGGACGGGCGATCGCCTCCTCCCAAATTCCGCAAGCGATCGCCATACGCCCGATTTGCCCCTCGACCCACGAGATTGCCAAACGCTGATGTACCCGCACTTTCACCAACTGTCTGCCAAGACAACTCCTTGTCCTCGAAGACGACTTGACCTGTGACATCGGTAGCGGTTTCGCCAATCGTGTCGGTAACAAATTCGCCCCCCGTCTTGAACGCAGCATTATCGATTTGGTCTACACCCAGCTTGGTTCCCAACTTGCCAAAGGCTCCACTGAGAGCCTCACCCCCGGCATTCCCTAACAGGGAAGTACCAAAGCTGATTCCCACCATCGACAACGAGAATGCCTCACCCGCCGCCAGTTGTTGGCTGATATCGGCACCCATCTCGCCCAGCGATTCAATGCCAAATTTAGCCCCAGCTTTAGTGGCTGTATTCGTCAATAAGCCTGCGGCTTTTTCCGCACCCCGCAATCCTACCAGTTGTAGAACACCACCAACGGCACCAAATCCAGCTTGGGTGGCGTAGGTTTGCCAGGAGGACATCTTGCCATCAATTAAATCATTCGCGCCCTGTTTCACTAACGCTCCGGTTGCGCCAATCAATGCCGCTAACCCGATGGCTGCTACTAATCCCACACCCGACGCCGCCAACGCCGCGATCGCAACGGTTACGGCAACGGTGATCACAATGTCGATTAAAATCTTGACCACACTCTTCCAAGCTGGCTGAACTTGGTCGGCGGCTTCTTGGGCTTTCTCCTGGATCGTTTGCTCTAAGCTGGGATTTTGATCGGAGCCTTTGAGGGAACCTCTCAGACCATTTTCGAGCTGTGTGGTACTTTCAGCTAATTTCGTGTTCAGGTTTTTAATGACACCATCAAGCTGCTGCTGTACACCTGCGGTCAAATTTTTCAGTTCACCGACTGTCGTGTCTGCACGACTATTAACCCCATTCGTGTGACCATTTTGCAACTGTGTGAACGCTTGGCTGGCACGCTGAACCTCTTGGGCAATAGTCGTATTAAACTCCTCAGCCACCGTCGCGCCAGCAGCCGATGCCTGCTGAGTCACCGTCTTGATACTGCCCAGCATCTCCTGGGTTTGTTGATCAATCCCCTGTTCCGAATTGCTGATACCCGTCTCCAGGGATGCCTGAGTCGCTGCCATCATGCCATCAAGCTGACCCTGTGCCTCCACAATCACGGCGTTGACGACTTGTAGATTCGGGGTTTCCATGCCTTGAGCTTGGTCAGCAAATTGCTGGAATGCGCCTTGCACGTTAGTAGTTGCCTGATTAACCCCTGCTTGCAGCGCCGCTGTTACTTGCTCGGCATTGGCATTAATTCCCAGTTTCTGCTGTTCCCCTAAACTATTGAGCTGAGTTAACTGGGTTGCCTGCATTTGGTCTAAGGAACTCAGGGTGGCATTGAGATTCTGATCAATGCTTTGGAGTTGACCCTTCAAGGCTTGGGATGCCATGTTCATCGCCGATTTCTCAGACTGGGCAAGTTCTTGCAGAGCCGCCGTGTACTTGAGTTGCAGCTCGTTGCGAGTCGTCGCCACAACCTGTTGCATCCCTTTCACCACTTCCGACTGGCTAGTGGAGAGTTCCCCGGCTTTTTCATTGGCGTTTTCCTGTAAGCCGTCACGATAGGACGCCGCGACATCCCCGGCTGCCTTGATTTTGGCTTTGCGCCAGTTTTCAACGTAGGTTTCTCTATCAAAGCTTTCCAGAAACTCAGTAATAACATTACTGGGTTCTGGGGGAGATTCACCTGCAAATTGTTTTTTGTAATCGTTGCCAATTTGGATAGCTTCCTTACCAACCGTCACGCCAGCGGCTCGGAAATCTTGGGCAGCTTTGGTGAAGGGTTTGGCAATACCAGACGCCATTCCCGTCTCAATTTGCTGGAGTTGAGCAAGGCTCGTTTGGTATTCTGTTTGGATGCGATCGCGTGCAGCGGTTGTGGAGGATTTAACCGCCCCGACAGTGGCTTGGTGCTGTCCAGTGACCTCCTGTTTTGCCCCTTGCGCCTGAGTTTGAACGTGGCTACGGGCTTGAGCCATGGCATTGGTAATGGTTGCTTGATTTTGGCTGATTGCCATATCCACAGCAGCCACAGCTTGCCCCGCCGATGCCTGGATGCGAGGTGCAATGGTTTGTCCGAGGCTGCCTATACTTGCCACGCGCTGTGAACCCGAAGCCATGAATTGAGACATCGCGGCTTCTGCCTGGAGGCGCTGCTGTTCCATTGAGCTAGCCACCTGAGCTTCAGGAATGGGATGAGCGACAATGCCTTGCTCAGCAGCAGCTAGGGAGGCTTGGGGATTCTCGGTTTGGCAAACAACCATACCATTTCCCGCCGCACCCAAAACCGTTTGGGGGTTGAGGGCAGCAATTCCTGCCTCGGTAGTCACAAAGGTGGGCTTGATTTGAGGTGGAGTAAATGCTACACCCGTATTGGTTGGGGGTTGTGAGTTCGCCGCCGCCGTTTCTATCTGACTGCTGGTTTGCGCTACCGCCCTTGCCGCTTCCGCTTGTTTTCCAGCCACTTGTTCTTTTTGAGTGGTGACTTGGGCAACAGCGTTTTGATCGACTTTTTCCTCATCAGTGGGTGTCTGTTTGGGGGTATCTCCTGTAGCGTCTGGACTCTCTTGCTCTCCAGCTTTAGCGGTAGCGGTTTCCTCTTTTGCACCTGCTTCCGTTTTCGTCTGCGGCTCACCTAGATTTTCTGTTGTTTCGGCTGTCTCTGTTTCCGTTACGGCTTCAACAGCCTTTTGCGCTTCCTGGTTAGCCGTCTTGGCACTGGCGACATCGGGATTCGTGGACTCACTCTTACTGTTTTCCGCCTGACTCTTGTCCGTATTGGCACTATCAGTATCAGCGTTCTTATGCTTACCTTTTTCGTCCTGAATGGCTACTTTCCGTTTAGCTTGAGAATTGCTCTCCGGCTGGTTCCGAGCAGTCTCCCTATCTGGCTCATTGTCAGCCGCCGCACTTGTGCTTTTGGTATCAGCAACGGCATCGCTCTCCGTTTCAGTTTCCTCTAGGGTTTCAGTTTCGCTTATTCCCTCCTGTGTGTCGTCTGAGGGGGTTTTCCTCTTGGTCTGAACGGGAGTTTCAGCCGTCAGCCGATTCAACCCATTCAATCTAAGATTGGTTCTCTGTGCCAAAAGCGGTTGATACTGAGTCTCTAACCCCTTTTGGGGCAGCTTCCTCTGCACCGAAGATGGCTCTTTTCCTGGAGCATTAACTGGAACTTTCAGCCAGTTGGAACTCAAACGGGATGCTCGTTCCTTTTGAGCTTGTAAATCCGACGTTTGGGATTGCGGCTTTTCCGTTTCTGCCTCTGACTCCCCAGGAGGGGTAACACCTTCTGTTTCAGATGACTCCTGATCCTGTGATTCTGCAGCGGCGGATTGCTGCTGTTCTGATTCAACCGTTTCTTCTACCTGTTCTGACGTTGCCTCAACGTCTGGTACTTCCTGCGGCTGAGAGTTATCTTCTGATCCTCCACTAGCAGGCTTTTGCTGAATGGGTTGCGGTGGAGGTGTTTCTGATGCTTTAACCGGGACATCTAAACCGTTGTAGCCCACAACGGCTGCTTGTTCCAGTTTCTGTTGCAGAAAAGCCTTCTGTTCTTCAGGGGATCGCCGCACCACCTTTTCCGGCGGCTTGGGGACTTTGAAGCGGCGCCGCTGCAATGGATTGGGCGCTGGCGTCCGATTAAAGGGTGAGGAATTTTTTTTGCGGATGGGTTCTTGAAAAGACATTGCCAAACGTGTCCCCAATCAATGCTGATCTTTTCTGTGCCTCCATCAACCGCCAATGGCGTGTGTGGGAAGATTCAGAATAAAATATCCTCAGTTGTACCTTGGAGATAAGGTAAGCGCTCATTCCTCTCATCAAAACTTAACACACTCGCGATCGCTATAGTGATATCGAGCTTGGAGAAAATTTATGCGATCGTCACTCACCCCATCAACTGTTCTGTTATCACTTGTGTGATCTTACTGCGCCTGCTCCAACCAATCCACTAAATCCGCCACCTCCGAAAAATCCAATAGCGCTTCTGCTAACGCTTCCAACTGTACGATGGGTAATCTCCTAACCCGCTCAATTAATACTGGCTCAATCTCACCCAACCGCCGCTTAAGTTGACGGACAATCAAATCTACCGTTCTTTCTCGTGGCTGCTGCTGATCTAACCAATCCGCTAGATCTCTGACTTCAGAAAAATTAAACAACGCCACGGCTAAATTGTCTAACTGCTCAGGAGATAACTCTCGAACCCGTTCGAGCAGTGCTGGCTCAATCTCACCCAACCGCCAATTGAGCTGACTTCTAATTAATTTAAATGCTCCTTGTTGCAGAATATCTTGATAAATCACAGATCCACGCATCATATCCTCCCGCAAAAACCGACGAATTAAATCTTTCTCAAACCGCAACCCCGCGAGAATTTCTGTACAACCAGAAATATTTTGTCGCTGCTCCCTATTAGGAATTCTAGCGACTTGCTCCGGAAGGTGCGCCAACAACCCTTGAGGCTCATCAGTTCGCGCCAATGTCGCCAAAGGTAACAGTGTGGGATTAGCTAGAAAAGGTGCTGGATTTTGTTCCCATAAGCGAATAACGCGATAGCGGTGCAATGTTGTGCTATCTCGATACTCTTCAGTGAAAACGACTTCGCTCGTTGTTTCCTGCAAGAAGATGACAACTTGTATAACTTCACACCGATACTGTCGCTTCAAACGCACAGCATAATCAAGCATCCGTAGTGGAATAGGTGGGGTTCGTAGTAGGGGCTTTAGCCCTCTATAGCTATGTGTTATAGCACTAAAGTGCTTACTACAAACAAAGCCCTATTTAGAGAGATGATCTTGTTCATATTTGTTTGTTTAATTGCGAGCATAATCATGGATAAATAACAATAAAAATTAACTACAAATGACCAAGGAACATCATCGCTGATGCCTGATTCACGGTTGCCACTCTTGCCACCGCCTGACGCCAATTTTGTTGGTCTTGCTTCCGGGTTTCTAACTCCTTGAATTCTAACCAAACCTTTGCACGAATATCCTCATCACTCAGAAAAATTTCCCACTCCCGCTTCATGTCTCTGGCATAAATAACCAAATCGATAAATTCCTGCACCATATAATAACGAGCTTGACTGGGTGCGGTTAGCCAACTATTTAATGTTTCCTGACAAGCCGCCACCGCTTGCTCATGCAGTTTTTCCAGATTCCTTAGCACATCTGAAGCATTGGATGGATCAGGTAAAATTCCGACAACTTCCGCCAGACTTAAATCAATATCTGATTGCAGGATCTCATCAAGCTGTTTGCGAATTAAATGTAAAAGAACACTTCCGTAAGAAAACTCTAACTCCCAAAGCGTTCTAAAGCCTAACTCTAATTGATTTCCCCGTTGTCCTAGTAAATCTGCCATGTCTTTGAGAAACTCAGCGCCTCTGGTTGAGGTTAATTCGCCCAACTGACCTTGATTGACTAAAACATCAGTTACCAACGACTTCACTTTATCAATCGATAGTCTCAATCCTTGATCAACTTGTAAAAAATGCCGCGATAAATGAATTCGCAGTTCCCGAATGTAGACGCGGTAGATAGCTTGATAGGATTCTTTAAACTCAAATTCACAACTGCGGCTGATAATCTCCTGATCTGTCTCTGGAATCCCTTTATCGGTTTGACAGTTTTTCAAGGCGGATTGCACCGCTATCTGAAAGTCTGGATCAATGGTTTCAGATTGTTCTTTTAGTTGATTCCTCAGTTCTAAAAGTCCTTGAATTAGTTCCTGAGAGAGTTGCTCAAATAATCGTCTAAATTGGCGAGATTCCCCCGAATTGTATCCCAAGGCTTGAGCCGATTTTTCCAGTGCTTGGTGAATCTGCTGATGCAAGTGTTGCAGGTTACTTTGGCAACGACTCGCGTATCGTTGATCCAAGTCTTGAATATTCACCGTAAGATAGTCTAAAACCTGATTAAAGACTCGGTTCGCAGCATCTGAATCAGAACAATCCGCTATTTCGGTCTGTACGACTTGAATCGTATCAATATTTTGTTTAAGACGTTGACAGGCTCTAAGATTCTCGGTTCTGCGACTATAATTTAAAATCATAAATGACCGTTTTTCTAGATCATTCAGCGCTTGTGCTGCTTTATCATATAACTGAGTATCTAGGCGTTGCCATTGATAACGCTGCGGATCAGGTCGTTTAATAAACAAAACCACATCCACTTGATTACCCAAGGTTTCTAACATCAGCGTTTCATCACCTAACTTGGAGTCGCCTAAACCAGGAACATCCACCAAGGCAATATTGCCAACATCCGGATTTTGAAACGGACAAACGATCTTAACCTCTTTCACCGCCAAGTGTTTGAATGTGGTTAAGTTATTCTGTTGAGTACCATCGCGTTTCTGTGTAACATAATCGGTAATTTCCTCAGGCTTAATTTTTAGCGATCGCGGATTTCCAGACTGAAGCAATGATCTATAGTGACGGAGATTTTGATGATAATCGTAGCAGAGGCGTTTGTACATCTCTTCATTGCTTGCTCCGACTACTCCTTGTTCGGGAAATAGCTGGTTAGCGAACTCATCTAAGCTATAGGGTTTTTCCGTTAAACCCAGTTCATCGTAATAAGGATAAATAACTTCCTTTAAAAAGGATGATTCCGAATGCAGCGTGACTTCAACGTGAACAGAGGGATTAGGTTTAGCTAAAACCATCTGTTCCTGAATGCCATATAAACTGGAGCTTACGCCATTAAATCGAGTTATATTTTCCCTAGCTTTATTGTAAGCAGAAGAGTCCTCTTGCCGATTTTTAATTGTGCTGCGAACTGCCGTACAAGCTCCTCCTTCTAGTGCCGGAATTTCATTATCAGTCAGTCCACTTAAGGTTTTTAGTAATGTACTTTTTCCCTGTCCCATTAATCCGACAACACCAATATTTAAGGTAGGACGTGAGAATCGTTTTTGCAGACTGTTCAGATTTTCGGATTCAACTTGAAGCTGTTGCAACAAATAGGAGAGATGAATGGTATTGAATTGCTCGCGAATTACACTCTCACCGAACGATACATCCAGCCGTTGGCGATACCGTTCTAATTCGCCCAGGGCGGTGGCAAGTTCTGCGAGATGGCTTTCTACCTGTTGTATGTCTTGAACTAGGGGTTGGCGCTGTTCGATGATCTGGTCAATCCGTTGCGCTCTTGTCTGGGGGGGTTGGCTGGTATTCATGAAACCAGAAATGTTGTTGATTAAACCCTTAGATTACTCCAAAGTCGAATGGCACTGAAAAGCGTGCATTTCAAGATCGCCTTCACCCTTGATATACCGTAAGGTGGATATTGCCCACCCAGCCTAGGTTAAATGAGTATCATTCCAGCTATAATGGTTGAAATTGCCCAGGATTTCGCAATTCTTGATAAATGCTGAACGGCTTACCCAAATCTGTATAGGCAATGCCCAATAGCATAGCGCTAATCAATTTAACTCTTAATGAACCGTTATGTCATCACCTGATCTGGAGGGATTCGTTTTAAGTCAACAATACCAACTTAAAGCGACGTTACAAAGTCTTCAGTTGACCTGTCAAGTGATTCAAGATTATTACCCCGATAGTCAACTGTGGCAACACAACCGATCGCAAGTTCAGCAGATGCTACAGTTTCTGGAAAACGCGATTCAGGTATATATCCAAGACTTTTCACCCGATCCAGAAAAACGCATCCAGTTTTGGGAAGGCTGTTCCTTGGGCAAATCTCATAATCGCATTCTCCATCCTTTCCAACCTCCCAAACCATTAGTAGAGGTACTCAAAGGAAACGCTGATCCCCGAAATCCCTTGCATCAGGGCTTGTTGGTGGGTTATCGCTTTGCTACACTCAAACGTTTCCTCTCTCGTTTTGAACTACCTGAAGATATGGACATTGATTTAGCGGCGGCTACCTTTGGATAAAATTTGGTTCCCCAATCACCAATCCCCAATCACCTGGAATCCTTCAACAATAAATAATACAGGTTTCCATTCCCGCCAATGACTCCGGCGCGATCGCCTGCCAAAACTCCTGTCCCCATAAATATATCCACTCGTCCGGGTCCTTTGATCGCACTCCCGGTATCTTGATCCAGAACATAGCGACTTACCCAACGAGATTCGAGTTGTCCTTGGGCGTTAGGATAAGGGATGCGAGTTTGAATCAACGCCAATGCGCCTGGAGGCATTAAAGATTTATCCGTAGCAATCGATCGTTCGGCTGTCACAGGCACACTCAGGCTTCCGGTAGCGGGTGCGCCATTGGTTTCCCGGAAGAAAACAAAACTTTGATTCCGAGGTAAATATTGATCCAGTTCACTGGGAAATTGACGGAAATAATCAATTAACACGGGTAAGGTTAACCCTTCCAGAGGCAATTTGCCATCTTTGACCAATTCTCGCCCCACACTGGTATAAGGGTAATCCGTCTTCCCCGCATACCCAACCGTCATCACACTACCATCAGGCAATTGCAATCGGGCAGAACCCTGAACATGAATCAAAAATGCCTGGAGGCGATCGCGCAACCAGACGAGTTCTAACCCATTCAGGGGACTATTTTCACCAAACCCATCCACACCTTCTAAATCAGCGCGAGTCGGGTGAGGGGTTTTCCAGTCATTAAAGTTTGTCGGTAAACGGTACAGGGGATAGCGATACTCGGCGCTAGGGATGCGACTGGCAGCATAAATCGGTTCAAAGTACCCCGTAAATAAAACCGTTCCCTGATCATCATGTCCCACCGACTGATAAATCTCAAACTCGCGATTTACCGCCGCTTGCAGTTCCTCTGGGGAACTGGAGGTGAGCAGAAGTTGACGAAATCGCACCAGGGAACGGCGTACTCGTTCCAGAGTGATCCCTGGGATGGGATAGTTTTGGTAAGTCGCTGCTGCTGTCGGCGTCGCCAGATAGCGCAGGCTATGGTCAATTGATTTGAGTAAGGCTTGGCGATCGCCTGGTTGTTCAGGAGTCCCCCAGAGTTGCTCATCGAAGCCGAGGGAGTCCAGTGTCACCGCTTCAGTATCAGGGTTTATTGGCTCTAGAGGAACATCGGGAACAGCCAAACTGCTGCCACCAAACAACAGTATTCCTAAACTCAGGGAGAGACTTGTCAGTTGTTTTCTCATGCTGGTCAAAACTGTGACGTCGGATTATCAATCATCGTATGCGCGTGAGACTCCGGATAAGAGCGAAGCAAGCCGGAGAGGGATAACGGTCAAATCGACCCTGAGCGACTTGTATCGAGCGGAGTTGAGATAAGTCGAAGGGGAGATTTGAATGATCCAGTTGAAGACACGACAATTAACCCCGTGCTTCGCTGCAACAACTGGACTTTTTTGGCACTAAACTGCCCATTACCGGAGAAAACCCAACACCAGACCGAGCCGACTTGCGCCCACTGGTTTGGTCTATATCAGCCATAACCAATTCATAGTGAATGGCACTAATGGGGAACAACTTAAACAACTCTTTGACTATTCGTAGTTCTAGCTGTTTGTTGGCTCGAATTGACGGCGGCAATTTATTTTTTCTGCGATTGTCAAACCTAGCTTGACGGTGACAACGCTTGGAGTAGGGTAGCTTGCGGTTAATCCGTTTCCCCCGCCTAGCTCGACGCATGACCCGCCTTAACTCCATCCGCTCCTTGACCGTCTTAAATGGCAAGACCAGATGCCCCATCCAGAGAGTCGCCCCAGCCGACTGAACTCCGATTCCCGAATACCTTTTGCCCGGATCTATACCCATGGCTATAGGTTGTGTTTCCTCTCCCGTTTCAAAGGTCAACTGAATGGCAAAACATTCTAAGTCGTTATATACCACCTTAGCTTTGCCATCGAAAAGCCAACGCCTAGCACGGCTGGGCTTAGTGGGCATTAAAGGCTTGCCTGACTTCGATAAAACTGGTACTCGTAACATAGCGATAAGCCTCCGAGTCAAGTAATTAGTCCCTTCCCGCCATCTCAGCTAAGATGTCTTGGCTTAACAACAACCCGACAAAAGGTTTTAGATTTAATCCGGACTAGGGAAGTATCCGGGTGTCTGTACCAAACTGAGACTCTGTGCGGTATTCAACCTTTAAATGGCGTTTGTCCGCCAATCCCCAACTTCACGAAGTAAGTTGGGGTATTGAATAGCCATTGGATGTTGTACCAATGACCAATGACAAAGACTTCATTCTAAAAGCGCTCGACGCTACCCCCGAAGATGGGTTCCACCCGAATCGCTAAAACGCTGGAGGGGCGTACCACCATATATTCGCCCTGAATATTTTTAATCGGGACGTTGATAAAGTCCTTAGACTCAGATTTGGGTACGAGTTCACCACTGTACCATTTCTGAAACTCTTGAATCGTGGTAAAACGCACCTCTTCTCGGTGTCCGCCAGCCATAAGAATGTGAACGGCAAACTCATCTGGAGTTCTGGGCATGAAATTTTCTCCTCAATCCATCCCAATTATTATCTGTGACCATGAGGGATAAATCACGTTAATACATTAAACCGTTGCAGTAATGTTTCCAATACCACAGGCAAGGTATTTTGTAAATCCTCAGATTGACGAAATAATAGCTGCTGGTGCTGGGGAACCTCAAAGGGAAACTGTCCCGGTAAATCGGGGCGTTCCATCTGTACCAGTAAAATTTGTTCTCGGCGCTTGCTGGTGAGGGCGTAACCGATTTCGACACAGACTTGGGGATTGGGGATCACTAGAGGGGTCTGTTCTCGGTCTACTTTCGCGATCGCGGTACCATCAGCGATAAATAGCAAACTCTTGCGGATGCGACGCATCTGGGTACTGCTGAGGCGCATCGGTTCACCTGCAGGGCGACGAGACTGTTCTAAAGTGAGGGGGAAACGCGATCGCTGATTAAAGCTTTCTAGGGTGTCATTGAGGCTATCCCGTAGCGCTTCACTGGCACGAGAACATTCATTTTGATAACTCAAAAAGATAATCGGATCGAGTTGCGCCATCACCTCTTGCTTGGTGAAGTAAATCTCGTGGGAGATCAAATCAATATTAGAAATGGCGTAGCCACCACTCCCTTCGATGTAAAACTCTACTGTTTCCCCATCCAGGTAGCGTCCAAACCATTCCGATTGTTTGACATCCTGACTATCGTCTAAGAAGTCCGCCCTTAACCCTGATTTGAGCAAGCTGTTTTTGCTTAACCGCAAATCGTGAGGGCGTTTCTCCAGTTCTCTAATCGGTTCGTAGTCCTGGAGATACCAGGCTTTCAGAGCAATGATTGCCATGCTGT